>Ga0247741_1000201_pt1 | contig 38370 bp, 70 predicted proteins | sample UWRJL213509R2_FD_180945 | JGI IMG/M metagenome (GOLD analysis project Ga0247741, IMG submission 180945) | Plant litter microbial communities from Arlington Agricultural Research Station in Wisconsin, United States - UWRJ-L213-509R-2 | ecosystem: Environmental > Terrestrial > Plant litter >... | reverse complement strand
TTTGAGGTAAAACAAAAAAAAAACAAACAGCAATAGAAAGTGAGTTAGGTAATACTGAAAAGGAATCAGTAGACTTTTGGAGAGGACAGGCGAATGCGTTTACAGAGGTTTTATCACTAATAAAAAACATGAAATGAAACAAGAACCTAACCGAGGCGGCTACCGTCCAAACTCAGGGCGCAAACAAAAGTATTCAGAGCCAACCATAACAATATCATTCAGATGCCCTAAAAGCCAGGAATGTAAGTTTAAGGAGTTGATAGCTGAAAAGTTAAAAGAGTTGGTTAGTAAAGCGTAATATTAAAATATTGTGTATATTTGTCTACAGATGGAAGCTGCCGAATTAATACATCACATTGAGGTTATGGAAAAATATCCAGTGTTTCAATCGTGGTGTGATTTAATGCGTAGACACTACTTAGGACAGGAACCGGATTTAATAGGATTAGCGTAATGAACTACTCCGAAATGACTATAAAGCTTGAGGCGGTGCGTAAAGAGTTTTGGCGCATGAAGATGTGGTACTTACACTTTCAATACAGATTATTAATGGAGGGTAAAATATGAAACCGGAAGAGCTTAGGATTGGGAATTGGGTTAACAGTGCTGAATGCGGAATTGCACAGGTAGGAAGCTTAGATTCTAGGTCTAGGTATATTGGTTTAATTGATCCTATGGGGGGTTCGCATGATGGAACTACAATTGACTCTGTTTTAGGAATAGAACTAACCGAAGAGTGGCTGGTTAAGTTTGGGTTTGTGAAAAAGGTTGACCATGAACAGCAGGATTTTGAATGGGGAATATTATCGAAAGCAAATACAAGAAGAGGCTTAGGATTATACAAGCCTGAAGAAAAAGAAAACATTTGGTTCGTAACATTCAGGGAAGACGTTGGATGCGGTTGGGCAGACCTAAATGAAATCGAATACGTCCACCAACTACAGAATCTTCACTACGCATTAACCGGAACAGAATTAACTATACAGGGATGAGCGACGAATACGAATATAGATATTACTGGGACCTAAAACCAGGTCACGGCATACCAAATGAAAGACCTGTATTTAAGATACTGCCACCTGACAAGAACTTTAAGTTTGGTGTAAAGCTATACGCATTAACTCTGTTTATTCTACTCACCTCTTGCGCCAAACAAACTACCAAACCTGTGGAGGTGGTGGAGGATCAGCCAATCATTGCAGAACAACCTGTAACAAGAATAAACCATACTACAACATTCAAACTTAAACCAGGATGCTATGAAGTATCTCTAGCCGTAAATACATTCGATAAAACAAGTGAACGCACAACAAAGTACTATTTCTCCCGAAAAGATACAACTATCGTTATAACAACCGATAAGCTGTATTTGAACTATATTTTCTCAAGCAGGGATAAGCCTGATAATTTAGGCATGCAAAAACTTTGTAACGGACAAATTACATTAAACGGTGTCACAACAACCACTACACAATGTAACGCTGAGTTAAACCTTTATGAACGCTAAGGAGATAGTAGACAAACATTTCAATGATAATTATGGGTATTACTACCGAATTTGCTCGCAGCGATATAAGGGACGTTATTTGAAGGAAGATCTTTTACATGATATGTATTTAGAGGTGCTTAAGTCTAAACCAGAAACGATTATCAAAGTTAGTGAACAGGGGAGATTAAGAACTCTATTCATTTGCCGGATGAAAGATTTACTTAGAGAAAGCAAGAAGGTTAAACAGCACCATGATGGTAGCACAAGCGATTTAAACGAATCCGCGCTATCTGCAATAGTTGATATTGATTACCTGCTTAAAGACGAAGGATTTGAGGCTAAGATAATACAACAGGAGACTCAGGAACACATACAAGAACTGATAGATAAAGCGATGCGTACACAGAATAATGGTACTAAAGAACGTAGTAACTATCTTAAAGTTTCAGTATTTCTACATTCAGTTAAAACAAACATTTCGCAAACGTCTAGGGATATGTGTATTCCCAGATACTTTGTTAGCGAGATATACAACGAAGGAAGAGAATATTTAAAACAAGCTATAGAATGAGAGATTGGCTAGAAAAAAACTGTGATTCTTTTGATGGAAATATATTTAACTTTGGTCAAGCAACTGTAGTATTACAAATAGATCAAAGTAATGAACTGGGAATAAAAGTATTGAGTAGCAAACTGGTAAAAGAAGATTTAAAAAACATAATAGACTTATTGAAATGAAAGAAGCAACAGCACACTACTTGGCAAATAAGCCGACTTTCTCAACATGGATCAACTCAAATCAAAAGTTGCCATACTCGCATGATTTACTCAAGCCGCTTATACCAGAATACATGAAGGCTTATCCTAATGCCGATTTGGTATCTTGCCAAACTTGTATTATTGAGATGCTGATGTGGTACAACGATCAAACTAAAGAAACGGAAACCCCTAAACCAAAGAAATAATGAGTAGCACACCAAAAGATAGACAAAAGCGTATTTCAAAAGTAGACGCGCTTAAACAAATCGATATGAGTAAAATCGCTCCTGAAGAGATGTTAGCATTAATTCAGCAAAACGCAGATCTGAAAAGAGAAGTTATGGAGCTTAAAGAGGCTAACAGTAGAACCAGATTAGCCGATCAAATGACTCCAAATGAATATAACTGGTGCGTTGAGGTGTTGAGTAAGGTTCGTGTTACTTTCGATCATGTGAAAGACGCTCCAGTACCGGTAGCTACAGAACCAGTTAAGTTAATCAGTTTAGGGGATTGTTAGATAAATGGGAAAGAAAGTTAAGCCTGGAGATTTTTTACACCACTTTAAGGCGTACATAGCTCACACTAAAGGCAAGCCGTTTGAAGTTGAAGATTGGGTTGGCGCTATGGCTACGCCTGTTAAGCGTAAAAAAGAAAAGCCTTTAACTATGACTGGTTTTAGGGCTTACATGGCATGGAATGATATATCTAGGAATTTAAAAGACTACTTCAGTAATAGGGATGGCGCTTATACTGAATATCAAGAAGAGTTAGAACTAATTAAGGACGTTATTTTTGCAGATCAGCAAGAGGGTGCTATGGTGGGTTTATTTAATTCTGGCCTTACCGCTAAGTTACAAGGTCTAGCTGAAACAGTTCATACAACGGTAACCGAGCAACCGCTTTTGCCGGAAGCATAGTGTTTGCGATAACTACAGCAGTTAAAAAAATACGGGCAATGATGTCCCGTATAAAAATTATACCAGGGAGTTCTTCCGCCGGAAAAACAATTGCCATTCTTATCATAATTATTGACATGTGTATAAGGCGTAAAAACCTTGAATGCTCTGTGGTAGCCGAATCTGTCCCTCACCTTAAGAAGGGGGCAATGAAAGACTTCTTAAAGATAATGAAGCAAACTGGTCGCTTTAATCCGTTAAATTGGAATGCCACAGATAGGAAATATACATTTACCAACGGATCTTATATTGAATTCTTTAGTCCTGAATCTGTAATTGGCTCAAGACGTAATGTTCTTTATATCAATGAAGCTAATTATATTAAGTACGAAGATTACCATCAAATGGCTATACGTACAAGTGACGAGATATTTATAGACTTCAATCCTGCAAATGAATTTTGGGCTCATTTAGAAGTAGCTAAACAAAGTAACGCTTCAATGATTACTTTAACTTATCTAGATAATGAGTCAAGGCCAGCGAATGTAGATGAAGAGTTTAATATCGCAATGGCAAAAGCTGAAGAGGAAAAAGCAAAAGGATTGCCTATTACTTCTTTTTGGCGAAATTGGTGTGAGGTGTACGTACACGGCAGAACCGGAAACCTTCAGGGGGTTATATTCAATAACTGGGACACTGTAAAGGAAATACCAAAAGAATCAAAACTAGTTGGTTCAGGTATGGACTTCGGGTTTACAAATGATCCAACAACTTATTTAAAGGTTTACATGATGGATAACGAACTTTACGTTAAAGAATATCTTTACGAGAGAAACTTGACAAATCCAGACATAGACAGAAGATTAACTGAACTAGGGATTAATAAGAACGATAAAACTATTGCAGATAGCGCAGATCCAAAGTCAATTAAAGAACTTTCTAATTTAGGCTTTAAAATGGAAGCAGCCGATAAAGGCCCAGACAGCATATCAGCAGGGATTAATTGTCTGCAATCATTTAAAATACACGTAACGGAAGATAGCAACAATCTAATAAAAGAGCTAAGAGCGTATAGATGGAAGGTTGATAAATCAGGAACAGCTTTAAATGAGCCTATAGATCACTCCAACCATTTAATCGATGCTCTTCGTTATGTTGCGCTAAACTGTATTTTAAAGAAAACAATGTGGGAGATGTACTAGCAATAGCGTTTTTTTACACGTTATTAAGGTATGGCAAGATCCCCCAAAATAAAAGTACCTGACCACTTAGATAAATTAACCGTTGCGCAGTTTCAAAACTGTCACGAGCATAATAATAACACTTCATTAGATATACTTGACCGTAATTTATTGCTATTAGCAGAAGTTACTGGAGTTCCTATCGATTACCTGGAAACGAAAGTTGAGACAAAGAAGCTAAAACTTTATTTCGCTCAAGTCGGGTCCTTATTCCAAACAGAACTTTCTAAGAAACCTAAACGTTTCATTCGTGTACAGGGGAAAGTTTACCAAGCTATTCAACTGGCATCAGAGCTTCGTGACCTTATGAGTACGGACCAATTTTGCACTTATTCAGAACTCACAAAGAATGATCCTATTAAAGCGATGCACTTAGTTTTACCGCTAATGTATTGCAAGTATTCGCTATTCGGTAAACCTGTAATAGGTAAAAATCAATCTACTCTACAGGAAATATTTAAGCATGCGAAGATGGGGGATATCTCCGGAACCGCTTTTTTTTTCGAAACTCAGTTACAAGCATTTATGCCAGTCTTGCAAGAGATGAACGACCAAGCGATGAAGACGATCAACCAGCATCTACAGGAAATAACGCATGGGGAGGACTTCACGAACAGTACGGTTGGGTAAATACTATGTTTCAGATTGCAGGGCAAATGCCAGGTAACGTAACGGTGCAAGATGTTGGAGAGTGGAGCGCGGTTGAATTTATATTTTGGATTAACTATTTCAAGAAAGTTAACGCAATTAAACAGTTTGAATTAAATAGAAGTTGAGTAGAACACTAGCGATATTCGGGATAAAACTAAAGAAAGATGTTTTGGCATCTATCAATAAGGCTGAGCAAAAGAAAGCAGCTAAGTTTGGTAGATCAGCAAACGGAAATAGTAGAATATCAGGCACTGTAAAAGTGGCCTTTGATAATCCGCAAGACCCGAATACACTTATTCTTTCAATGGCTGATTACTGGTACTGGCTGGATAAGGGTAGAAAAAAAGGTCCGGTAAAAAAGACAGCAGATATCGCAGGATGGATAAGGAGAAAAGGAACTAATCCTGTAGCTATTATATCAAAGATGGAAGCTGACAGGGGTTATGTAAGAAAGAAGCCGATAGCTTTTGCAAAGGCTGTAAAGCAGTTTGATTTTATAGTACGCCGATCACTCAGGACAGAAGATACAGAACCAACACACTTCTGGTCTGATGTAATAAACGATGGTCGCCTTGTTCAACTTCGAAAGGACCTAGCAACAGAATTTAAAAAAGAAATTAAAATAATCATTACCAATGGCAGTAACTAGAGTATACGAACCTTTTGCAATAGTAAATCCAGCTCACAACGATTTAGAGTTTAGAGCGGTGAGCGATCAAATTGCGCAGCCTAATTTTATTTATTATGTAACCGTAACTATCTCTGGAGATACTTATGTATACAAAATACCACCTGCGCCGGATGGGCAGTGTGACTTTAACGCTCGGTCAATAGCTGAGAAGTATGTAAAGAATTACTACCCGTTTCAAATTAATGGATGGCAAGAGGTGATCGATGGTTATAAAACAATGGTGGTTAACATTGGTGAGTTTTACGGATCAACTCCAACTGTTCATACGGGAACTAATGTAACTATTAACGTTTGGAACGGATCGCTATCCTTAAAACAACGTAGGACTTATAGAGATACAGATTACTCTACTAATGCTAAATGGCTGAATAATTACCCTTTAGTATCTACAGTTGATTCCCCTGTTGCAACAATAGACAGGAATCATGATATGCCTTTTTTCTTTCTAGACCCAGGTAAAGTTATTACTAAAGTCAGGATATCAACGTGGACTTATATAGGCGGTGTTATTGGTGCTGTTGCTACGGTGGATGTAGCGAATAGCACGGGAAAGGAATATATTTGTATAAACTTATCTCCCGCTTCAATTAACGCTTTACTTGGCGGGGGATCTCCATTTAACGGGACTGAAGATTTCTATATTGTAGAATTCTTTACAATAGCAGGAGGCACTACTTCTGTTCAAAATGCTATAATATTTATTGCAGATCCTTGTCCGGTATCAATGGTAAATAATAATCGTTGGGTTTTCTATCAGAATAAGTTAGGGGCTTATGATTTTATAGATACGAAGTTAACGCCGACCAAGGGAATAAACATTAACAGAACCTTTTATAAATCGGTTGTTCCTGCGTTATCTCAGGCTAGCTCTTACTTTGTTGTAGGATCAACTAACGAGAACGGTATAAACCCTTTACCGGCGAATCAAAAGATACTATCCAGTACTTATGAATATGTTGAGACCATGAATTCAGAATGGTTAACGAATAAGCAAGTGGAAGATGTTGCAGACTTATTTACAACATCAAGTGCATTTATTCAGGAAGCCGCGAACGATTATAATCTAAAGTTACCGGCTGATTCATATTATGAATATAGAAACGAATACCTGGAAAAGAATGTGAAGTTAGTGCTTAAGTTTAATTCAGTTAATACAGAGGTTCGTCAACATGAATAAATCACAGTTATACATAGATAACGTTCCTGTTCCTGTAATGGAAGAGTTGCAGGTTAATATTAGTAAGCTTATTGCGGACGTGAGAGATCCGGATAAACGCAATACTGATTTCAGTAATACCGTTTTAATTCCAGGAACAAATCAAATAGATAAACTTTTTGAATTCTGCTTTGAATTAGATATAGATCTACAGTATTTCAACCCTAATTTAAAGACGGCTGTTTCTTATAAAGTAAACAATACTGAAGTTATTGGAGGATGGTTAAAGCTTAGTAAGATAAGACGCAACTACGATAAGAAATATCACATTTACGAGTGCGAGATAAAAGGCCACTTCTCGGATCTGTTTTTTAAAATGGCAGACTTAGAGTTAAGATCTTTAGACTTCTCAGAATACGATCACGATTTAACGAGAGACAATGTAACGGATAGCTCTAACGCTTCACCTACGAATTACGTTAATGGTTCTTTAGTTGCAGCAGTTGAAGGATTAGGTTATAGATATCCTGTTATTGACTTTGGTTATAATAATGGGAACGTAACAGAATTTAAGTTGGCAGGATTTAGGCCTATATTTTTTGCATACGAGTACCTGCTAAAAATATTTGCAACGCATGGTAAAACGTTTTCGAGTAACTTTCTATCTTCTAGTTACTTTAAAAAGGTGGCTATTCTACCTACTGAGATAATTAAAAAAGACTCAGATGTAATTGACAACACTACATTTATAGCCGGTCAAACTGGAATAGATTTAAACTATCAGTTTGCTTTAACATCTTCAGGAACTCCTACAAATTTCTACTGGAATAACCCCGCATCTTATCAATCAACTATTATACTTAATAACGACAGCACCTTGCCTTATAGAGATGCGTCGGGAATGAACGACACTACAACTGGTATTTTTACAATAGCTGCCACGTCAATCCAAACGGTTAAACTTTATCTACACATAATCGGAAAAGTAAACACACCCTCACCAACTGATACTGTTGGAGAGAGAGATTTATTTTGTCAATTGCACTTAGATACATTGATTGGCGGCGTTTGGACGTTAAGACAGAGCTCGGATCCAGTATCATTCACTGCCAATACTGCAGACATGAACCATGTGTTTAGTTTTGAGTTCACTGGTTTATTTACAGCTGGAGAAACTAACCGGATAAGAATGGACTCGTCTATGACCAAAGTTAGGATCTTTGATTCTGGAGGTTTTCCGGTTGTTGCTGGTACGGCAACTTACAGCTTTGTAATTACCAAGTACGGCATAGATGCTTCAACAGATCCTTACTTAACAATAAGCCCTACATCTATGGAAGTAGACGAAGGCGAACTCGTGCAAGTTAATCAGGCTATTCCGGATAAAATAAAGCAAGCTGATTTTTTTAAAGGTATTATCAATATGTTCAATCTTTACTGCGATATAGATAAAGATGATCCTAATAATTACATAATTGAGCCGGAGCCTTTTTTCTTTCAGGACGCTATTTACGCACGAGATTGGTCAGATAAAATAGACATAGGTCAGGACGTAGTTATTGAGCCTGTAGCTGGCGGCGCTATTAAGGGAATGAAGCTACTGTATAAATCAGATGGCGACTACTACAATAAAGTTTATCAGGATCAATACGGTGAGCCTTATGGCACTTTAATAACTCAAGGCGAGAATCAATTTAATAAGGAAATAAAAACAATTGAGTTGTTGTTTAGCCCAACTCCTTTGGTTGGTAATGATACTAACAAACTTGTTATTCCAAAGATTTACAAGAATGACAACGGAGTAGTTAAGCCTACAAGGGCAAATATCAGGATTGGATTTTGGAATCCAGTTCCTGTAAATATTTATCCTAGTAACTGGGTTATTAAGAGTACTATTTACGGTGACTTGTCAAATACAGAATACCCTTATTGCGGTCATTTAGACCACCCGTTCTTTCCTACTATCGATATGAATTTCGATGTTCCTTTTGAGATCTATTACACTTTACAAACGGGGCAAACTTACACAACTTCAAATCTTTGGACTTATTATTATAAAACATTATTTGAAAGATTAACAGATAAGAATAGTAAGCGCGTAACGGCTCAATTCGCCTTAAACGAACTTGATTTAAAAGTGTTTGATTTTAGACAATTAGTTTACGTACTAGGAACTTACATGCGAGTAAATGCTATAAACAATTTTAATATTCTTGAAAACAAAACTACAGAGGTTGAACTTCTGAAAATATAATGGCACAAGACGAGGTAATACAAATAAGCACAGGTAACTCTGCTAAGTCTTTATTGGATTTACGCAAAGAGTTAAAAGACACACAAGTAGAGCTTTCAAAAACAAAGCAAGGCACTAAAGAGTATCAGGAACAGTTAGAGAAACTTGGCGCAATAAAAGACGACATTGGAGATCTTCGTGATGTAATTGGAGCCTTAAACCCGGAAGGTAAAGTGGCGGCATTTTCAAACGTAGCAGGTAAACTGGCCGGGGGGTTCCAGGCTGCTACGGGAGCCGCTGCGCTATTTGGAGGGCAGAGCGAAGAACTTGAAAAACAGTTATTGAAAGTTCAAGCTGCTACTGCGTTCGCTCAGGGTATTCAAAGTATAATTGGTTTAAGTGACGCCTTTGCAGCTCTAAAAGTTGTTTTACTTTCGTTCAATCCAGTTCTACTTATCGCTGTCGCAGCGGTTACGGCTATTGCAGTAGCTTATAAAGTATGGTCTGAAAACATGAGTGATGCAGCTGTAGCGGATGCCGCATTAAATGCTGAATTAGAAAGACAAGCAAAGCTACAGGATAATATTAATGCGGGAATACAAAGGGAGTTGGAGTTAAAAAAAGCAGTTGGTTTAACTACAAAAGAAACAAATAAAGCCGAACTAGACGCTCAGATTCAAATATATGCCGGAATCCGAACCCGTCAAATATTATTACAGCAAATAAATGATAAATCAAAAGAGCAATCCGATGAACTCAGAAAACTAGATAGAGAGGAGCAGGACGCATACAATAAAATATTAATCCTTAAAATATCTGGGGACAAAAAAATACGCGAAGAGGAAAAGAAGACTAGGGAAGAGCAAAAACAAAATGCAGCAGACAGGCGAAAAGAACTAGAAGCTGAGTATGCTCAAATTTTAAAAAACGTTGATGTAAATTTAAAAGCAAGGCAAGCTGAACGTGACAGGGATTCTCAAATGGAATCGGAAAGAAGGGCGGCTGAATTATCAGGTGAAGCTGAATATTTAGAACAAGATAGATTATTAAAAGAATATTACTTAAATTCTGAATTAGAAGAAAGTCAAAGATCGAGAGAGATACAAGATGAGAGAGATATAAGTGCTTCTGAAAAAAGAAAAGAACTTGCTAAACAAGAAGCGGATGCCAGAACTCAGGCTATTCAAAAAGGTTTATCTGCTGCTCAACAACTTTCAGACCTATACTTTCAAAATCAACTACAAAATGTAGAGAAGGGAAGCGCAGCAGAACTTGAGGTAAGAAAGAAAGCATTTAACGTAAACAAGGCTTTTCAAATTGCCAATGCCACTATTAACGGAGCGCAAGCAGTATTGCAAGCCTTAGCAAGTTTACCTCCGCCTTATTCATTTGTAGTTGCTGCTATTTCTGGTATCGCGGCCGCTGTTCAGATTGCTAAAATTGCTTCTACTAAATTTGACGCCGGCGGTACGTCAGCGCCAAGCGCAGGAGGTTCAATTTCTGCCCCTAGTGTGGCTACACCAACAGCACCAACAGTTCAGCCATCAACTAATTTAAACGCTAATGGGACTCAAAGTACAACACCTTTAGTTAGAACTTATGTATTGGCAGCAGACGTTACGGAGAAGCAAAACGATGCTAAAAGGATAAAAACTGAAAGCAGTTATTAATTTTTACACGTTTATTTAATATGCAAGTACCTGTTTACAAAATGACATTAGATCCTAGCAATCCAAAACTAGGAATGAAATTTATGTCAATGGTCGGAAGCCCAGCTATAATGGTTAACTGTGTTAAGTTTTCAGAAGACAAGCGGGTTAAATTATCGCTATCTGAAAATAGAATATTCGGGCCTGCATTAATTCCAGAGTTGTTAATTGAAAGAAATAACAACGGGCAACAGTTTTATTTATCTATAGATTCGGAAACAATAGAGCAGTTTCATTTAAAAGCATGTAACGATAACGCCTATAAAAACTTAGACGTAGATCACAGCAATCAACTTATTCAAGGTGTTACCATTGATACAATGTTCATTACAGGCCCAAACATAACCAGTAAAGTACCTGGATTTGAAGACATGCCAGAAGGCACTTTATTCTTAGGGGCAAAAGTCAACAATTCAGAAATAATTTCTAAGATACAGTCAGGGGAAATAAATGGATGGAGTATTGATGCTATGTTTAGTTTCGAGCCTTCAGAGGTATTGTCAGACAAGCAAGTTGAAGGATTAATTAAAGAAGTTTTAAACAGCTTATAATAATTACACGTTAATATAGTATGGATAAGAATATTTTAGACAAAGTTAAAGATTTCATTACAGCTAAATTTTCAGCTGAGGAAATTACAGCTATTAAAACAGAGGCGGCTAAATTTGATGTAGCGCCAGTAGTTACCGCTCCAGCAGCTCCAGTAACCTTGAAAGAAGCGAAAACAAAAGACGGCAAATCAATTTCTTACGATGGTGAATTAGCAGCTGGTACAGTTGTTACTATTTTAGATCCTGCTTCACAAGCAGTTTCTCCGTTGCCAGTAGGAGATTATGAATTAGAAGATGGTACTAAAATCACTGTGACTGAAGCTGGTAAAATCGGCGTAGTTACTCCTGTAGTAGTTGCAGCTCCAGTTCAAGAGCCTGTAGCAGATATGGCTAAAATGTCTCTTCAATTTTCAGAACAAAAACAAGCTTTTGAAACAAAACTTTCAGCTTACGAGAAAGAAAACAAAGATATTAAAAACGAATTAGCAGAGTTAAAAACGTCTCACGGCAAACTGTTAACTCAGTTTTCAAAGTTGTTAGATACTCCTATTCCAGTTGTAACCAGAACTCGCAGCGCCGATGTGGACATCTCTACCTTAAAAGGTAAAGAAAAATACCTGGCTATTAAAGAAATGAATTCATAAACCATACACCCCCTATAAAATGGCAGATTGCAAATACAAATTTACAGACAAAGTTAATACAGTAGAGTTAACAGGATTCTTTCCAGAAGGTAAAGAACAATTATTAAAACTTTCTACTAAACAATTAAAAGGGGTTTCTCCTTTTGGTGTACAAGGTGGTGTTATCACTGAGGAAGATTTAACAGACGAGTTAGCAGAATGGTTAATGGCTCGTAAATCAGCACCAACAGAAGCTTATCCTGAAGGAGAGTTTCTATACAAAAACGCAATAGAATTAAAAGCAAAATCAAAATAAAATGGCAATCACACTAACAGCAGGTACGTTTACCGCATCTGGTAAAACTTACGAACCAATCTTAACTGAACTCTTATTTTCGAATAAGACTTTGAATGAAGATTTAGTAACCTTAGCGGACGACATTAAGTCGACTACTGAGATAACAGAAGTAAGTGCAACGGTAACGATGCAGGCTTATACTTCAGGCGCACCAACATCGCAAGGCGGTCAAACATCCGTAGGTACAGTTATCACTCCAGTGAAACTAATGTACTATAACGAGTTTGATCCTGAAACTTTACGTTTCTCTCGTTATGGTCGCGACATGAAAAAAGGCGCTTGGAACCTTAACTTAGGCGAATTTGAAACGGTTGTTTTGGATTTGTATAACCGTAAGATTTCACAAGACGTTGAAGCTAAATTTTGGAATAACGCTTTAGCAGCTACTAAAGTTTCAGTAGCAGCAGGCGCCAACACAACGGCTGAAAAAGCTTATGTAGCTGGTATTACAGCTGGTTTGTTTGACGGTTTAATTACTCGTATCATTTGGAATGGTGGCGCAGTAGGTGGACGTATCAACGTTGTTGGTACAACTATTTCAGCTACAAACATTCTAACTGAATATGGTAAGCTTTACGCAGCTATTCCGGCAGTAGTTTTACAAAACACTGAAGAGAAAGTTCGTATCTACGCACCGTACTCGCATTTACAATTCATCAACCAATACAATGTAAACCCCGCAAACTTTACAAAACCTTTCGTGGTTACTAAGTTAGGCGAACCAGGTCAAACGGTTTTCTTTCAAGGGATAGAAGTTGTTTTTGTGCCAATGGCAGAGAATCAAATGTTAGCAGCTTTACCTTCTCACTTAATGTGGGCTACGGATTTAGCTTCAGACATCTCAATGATGAAAATTGATTTCATTGCAAATAACCGTCAAGACATGTTTGTTAAACACATCTTTACAATTTTTGCACATGTAATGTTACAATCTACTAACGTTTTATACCTATAACAAATGGCTTGTCAATTAGCATCTAGTTACGATTTTTCGGCAGGTTGCCAGGCTTCCATTGGAGGCGTTGACAAAGTGTATATCATGGAATTTGCTAACGTTTCATCAGTAACAGTTACGGCAAATGTAGTTACAGCGGTTACGAAAGTAGCAACTAAAGTCTACAGAACTTATAATCTTGCAAAAGAAATGGGGTCTGATAGTGATAACTTAGCGCGTAATGTTGCAACAGCTTCTATGCTTTACGATCATAAAGTAGATTTTACTACTAATGGGATCACAACAGCGATGAAACAAGAGTTAAAAGCAATGGCCCAAACTCCACTTTCAGTTATCGTTTTAAGACGTGACGGCACGGCTTGGATGTATGGAAAGCAAAAGGGCATGGACTTAGTGGTTGGTAATATGCAAAACGCTAAAGAGGCATCTAACGGTCCACAAATGGTTTGGGGCTTTACTGGTCAAGAACCGGACGTTGCTTTAGAAGTTCAATTCTCAGTACTTGCAACACTTTTAAGTTAATTTTCTTTACTCATATCCTATCAATTAAAAAGCCGCTTTAACGAGTGGCTTTTTTTAAATCTAGCAATATTTACACGTTATTATAATAGTGGTTATCCTAAAGAATTCATCTAAAAACGCGGTGTTTACGTTATTCGAAAGAACTACGTTGAGTCCTGTTTATTACTTATTTGAGTTTATTAAAAAGGGGACACTTGTTTCTGTATTCTGTGTAGCAGAAGATGTAAGCACTTCTACCAATAGATCAAATGAATTTATTATAAAAGATACCGCTTCGCCTAATCCTTTATTAGGAGAGATTAATTTAGAGCCAGGCGAATACATTTATAAAATTTACGAGCAGTCTAGCCCTACAAATTTAAATCCATCAGGGTTAAACATTGTAGAATGCGAAAGATTAACCGTAAAGCCTTACGAGGTTGTACCTACAGAATACACTAATAACGATTTAACTAATGTCGAATACAGCGGATAACATAAAGAATTCGGAAGTATTCGAGATTAAGCTTGCTATTGATACGCAGCCTAAAAACGCTATTGATCCGCAAAAGAGAATGGTTAAATGGGGAAAAGATAATAACTACCCTTCTAAGTTATTATTCTGGTTTAATAACCATGCGGAACACGGAGCGATTGTAAAAGGTAAGGCGCGATACTTATCAGGATTAAAGATTAAAACAGATTTAGATGTACCAGCCGTTAATGAATTTCTAGAACACGCCAACCCGCGCGAGTCATGGTATGATCTTCGTAAAAAATGCGAGCTTGATGAGGTGTTAAGCGGGGGATATTATTTGATGGTTATTTCTAATGTATTAGGAACTCCTGTAGAATGGTATCACATGGATTTTGCCAAGTGCAGAATGTCAGAATGTGGTGAGTATGTTTTGATTTCAGAAGATTGGTCCGGAAAGAATCACTGGAGGGTGGGATATGAAACTTATCCGTTATGGCAAGAAGGATTGGTCGGCATATCTATTTACAGATATAAAAACTACGCTCCTTCAGATAATAAATTAAGCTCTTACTATTCTAAACCGGAATATGAATCTTGCTCTTTAGATATTGATACAGATATGCGTGTATCGACTTTCTTTAACGCATACATACGTAATAACTTTAGCGCTGGTCGTATTGTTACTATTTTCAACGGGGAAACAGATCCTGAGAAAAAAGCTACTATAAGTGATAAATTAAAAGGGAATTACGAAGGCGAAGATAATGGCGGTAAAACTGTTGTAGTGTTCACTACGGAGAACGGAAAGGCTACAGAGATAACTGCTATCGATTCTAACAACCTGGAGAAACAGTTTCAGGAAGTTTATAAAAGATCCCTACAAAAAATATTGGTTGGTCATGGCGTTAACGGCGAGCTGTTTAAAGTTCGTCAAGAAGCTGGTAAAATGGGACGAACTGAAATAGTTGAGAACCATGAATTGTTAGTAAACGAATACGCGAAGCCTGGACAAATACCGTTCAACAAAACGGTTGAGCTATTCTGTAAATTAAGAACAGGTTACAAGCCAAATATCGATGTGGAGCAGATTAAACCAATAGGTATTGAATTGGATTTAAATAATCAAAATGTTATCAACGCACTAAACGCTAAAAACCCTGATTACGTATTTAATTACATAATGGATAAATTCGGTTTAGAAGAAATTGAAACTGAATTAGCGCCAGGTGAAGTTGAACAAGGGGGGGTGGTTAATGAACATTTAAAGAACTTAACAGGCAGACAAAGACAAAGCATGCTAGCGATTGTTAGACAGTTTAAAAACGGGCAATTGAATCAAGAGCAGGCTACTTTGATGCTTAAGACTTCATTAAACTTTACTGACTCACAGGCGTTAACGATGTTAGGAGTAAGTAATTTAGATCCTGTAGTGCAGCAATCAAAACAAGACAAGAGTACTAAGTTCTTTGAATTGTTTGATAAATATGCCCATAACATAAACTTTGAAGACGAAACTTTAGATGTTCAAAATGTAAAGTTTAAATCTGTTGGCGAAATGTTACAATTTGAAAAAGTAAAATTCGCCGAATTAAAAATTACAACTGATTTAAAAAACTCAATCCTTAACGAATACAAAGGCGATCCTACTGTTAAGTCAGAAGTATTAGCTCGTAAATACGACATAAGCGAAGATTTGGTAAATAAGATTACTTCTAACTTAATTAAAGGTAAATTATTAAACGAAGACTTTACGCCAACTACAAAGGCCTTAGATAAAACTACAGAGCCACGCGCAGAGACTACTGAGATTTACACAGAATATGTTTATGCTAAACGTGCAGATTTACCAGGAGCAACAGTTATACCAACGACAAGGGATTTTTGCAGGCAGTTAGTAGAAAGAACTCAAAGTAAAGCACTTTCTTTCGAAGCTATATTTTCAATGGAAAACGACTTAGGTGAAAACGTTTGGGATTACAGAGGTGGTTTTTATACCAACCCTAAGACAAATGAAACAACACCTTGGTGTCGTCACGTATGGAGTGCAGTAACTAAAATCAGAAAGGTTAAGAAATAATGGCAACGATATTACTTATAGATCAGGCTTATCTTATCTCTAACTCAGTTATTGATGATAACGTAGATTACTCTAAGGTGCGTCCTATGATTGAAGATATTCAAACGGATATTATCATGCCGATATTAACCGGAACTGATTTGTACAATCAGATAATTACACAGATTCAATCTTCGCCTGTTGCACCTTTTTCAGGACTAAGCACAGACAATAAGTATTTACTTGATACATACATTAAAAAGATTATTGCTTTATACGTAGCTAAGGAACTCTGTGTTACCCTAAAATTTAGAATGATGAATGCGGGAGTGCAAGTTAGAACTACAGAGAATAGCCAATCAGCAGAAACGGCTGATATTTGGAAACTAGCAGACTACTGGAAAAATAAAGCTGAAAGCAAAGGGCAGTTAATGTTAGACTACATAAGAGCTAATCCTACTAAGTACCCCGCATTCTACACGGCGGTTAATCTAAACTCAAAGATGCCAGCTACAAGCACTTACGATGTGGATATTTTTTTGGAAGATACAACTTATAGAGATCGTCCTAATAATGGTTTACCAAATAACTATGGATAAGAGAAAAAAAAGAAACGAAAAGAAGCTAATCGAATATCTAAAGAAAAACAAAGACAAAATAAGTGTATACACGGAACCAGATAGATCAAATGATAATAGACTTAACGATTGCTCACAAGCAGATCGAAAGTTGTTTCTTTGATGAACTGCCAACTGTAGCGCCTGATTACCGCACTGTAATTGTTGAGCCTTTAGATGCGGTTGTGAGTGGCAAGAATATAACTTTCCCGTATAAGGTTAGAATATTTGACAGGCCGAATTTAGAAGGGAAAACCCTAAACGATAGAGAGATAATAAGTGATTGCACTACTATCGCTTTAGACTTTATAACATATTTCTATAACACTAAATTTGCCCAACCATTAACAGCTAACGAGGAGGCTATAATTACCCCTGTACAATGGCAACTAGAAGACCTAGCAACTGGAGTTGAATTTACTTTAACGCTTAGTCAGGTAATTGATTTTAACGCTTGTATGATCCCAATGAACGGAGTACATGTAGATGAAAATGCAAATGTGGCGTTTATAGTTGATGAAGATACAGGAGAAATATTATACAGATTACCGGTAGGGCAAAGATTCGGAGTAAAACGAATACGATCAATAATTGACACGATTGACAATAATACAGATAACATTGTTATAGATCCGTTACCATAATGGCAGGAGAAATTTACGCAAGCGTTCAGCTTGGATATAAAAATTTAGCTTGGTTCAATGCCAACCCAAATCTGGTTTTAAAACTTGGTCAAAGGGTAGACTATTTACAAACCGGAACCTACAAAATAGGTGACGGTGTTACGGTATTAAGCGCTTTGGCTTTTTTAGGTGGAAGTTCTGGCGGAGGTACATGGGGATCAATAACAGGAACGTTATCGAATCAAACGGATTTACAAACGGCTCTCAACGCAAAACAAGCAACCCTGGTAAGCGGAACTAATATCAAAAGTATTAACGGAGTTTCTCTACTTGGCAGTGGTGATATTATTGTAAGCGGTACAGCTACGTTAATTTCTACTTATGTCGGTGTTGGCACTGGTGCAGATACTTTAGGCGGGAGCGCTAATCTGACTTTTGCAAATCAATCTCTATTAATAAATAGTGCTGCTGCTGGAGCTAGTTTTAAAATAACAGCAACGACAATAGACTATACATCTAGTGTTGGCGCTATGGTTGTGCAGGCGGTAGATCAGTACGGGCAAGTGTTGACCTTACAGGCTCCGACAGACTTTTATACTGGATTAATTCTCACCTCTTATAAAGCTTTTGGCCCAGGTGGCGGGGCTATGTTAGCGGGTTGTTCTTTCACTTCGAATACAGTAAATTATTTTGGCATATTTAATCCAGCGCTATCTCCAATGTTTAAGGGTTATACTGGAGGAAGTGTCGAGGTTACAAATAGAATGTATGTTGGCGGCGTTTCGTCAACACCAACAGCTCTTTTACAGCTCGCAGCAGGAACTTCAATAGCAGGAACAGGCCCTTTAAAAATGGGCGTTGTTGGGGCCGCTTTAGTTGGTACTCCTGAAATCGGTTTATGGGAAGTAGACAATGCAAACAGAGCATACTACACTGGGGCGAGTGGAACCCGAAATACTATTGCTTATTTGAGTGATGTATCAACTCCAGCGATAACAGCTGGTGCGGTTGTTATAGGTAGCGGAAGTGGAATTACTGAAGTTCCAACTAAACTTTTTTACGATACTACAAATAACTTACTGTACGTTAATGGTAACTCTGGTGCTTTTGCAAACACAAAACTACAAGTTTACGATAACGTTAATGCGTTTACTCAGGTAAACTATCAAAACTTAAGCTCTGGAACAGCTGCAAGTACTGACTACGTAGCTACTGCAAATAATGGAACAGATACCACTAACTTTGTAAACTTAGGTATTAATAGCTCTGCTTTCTCAGACGGAACATTTACCATAGGCGGGTCTTTAGCAAGTTACTTATATTCTAATGGCGGTAATATGCTTTTGGGAACATCTACCGCTAATGCTATAGTAATGTTTACAGGTGGAACTTTAGCGGCGAACGAGCGTTTAAGAATAAACCCGCCTACTACTTCTGGTATAGTTGGAAGTTTTGTTTTTACACCTACAAGCAACACGGGGCAAACAGCGTCTACTGCTATTGTAGGGTTATCATATCAAGCCTCATCAAGAACTTGGTTATCTGGAGCTATTCCTACTCAGAAAGAAATATCTTTACTTGCCACTACCTACAACTTTAGTGGATCTTCTACAATTACGAACGCGTACGGCTTATATGTTGAGCCGCCTATTCAAGGAACAAATGCAATTATAACAAACAATTGGGCAGCTGGTTTTAATGGTCAAATACAAGTTACTGGAGTTAATAAAGTTACGATTACGCAGCCAACTACTTCAGCAACATTAACGCTTGTTACCGGATCTTCTTTGATTACAGCGGGGGCGTTTGCACTTACTTTAACTTCAACAGCTACAAGCAACGCTACTATTCCATCAGGAACCGGAACACTTGCGTATTTAGCAGGGGCAAATACATGGACAGGATTTTCACAATTCAATCCAGCAGCAAGAACTTCAGGAGCAAATCCAGCGTTCTCTATAACTAAACCAAATGATACAAATCAAACTGCTTCAACATCAATAAGCGGATTTAGATTAATCGGAGGTTCTCGCCAATGGGCTACAGGTAACATTGTAGATCAGTCTGAAAACGATTGGGGACAGGTTGTTTATACAGCGGTTGGTGCTTCTGTTATTACAAACGCTTATGGGAATCAATTCAGTGAACCGTTAGCAAGTACAAATATTACAATTACAAACAACTACGCTATAAGGGCTAACGGTCAATTATTGTTAGCAACGCTAGGTAGAGGTTTATGTATACGTGAAGGATCAGGGGGACTTTCCGGAACCGTAACGCTTACGGGTGGTACAGCTACAGTAACAGGGATAACAGCTATGAGTGCGTTGTACAGGGTATTTGTAACGGGGAACGGTACATCTGGATCTCCTGGTTATTTATCCGTTACAAAGAACGCAGGGTCTGGATTTACAGTAACTTCAAGCAGTCCAACAGATACAAGAACAGTAGATTATTTTATTATTATAGGAGCTTAAAAAACACAAACATGAAAAAAATAAAACTATTACTATTATTACCGTTTGTAAAACTATTTGTTTTTGCAGTAGAGCATCCTACTATAACGGCAACAGCAGGATTTTCGACTATTATCACAAACGGAAAAGCTCAATTCTCACCGATGTTTATTCCGGTAGACTCCGCATGCTATTATACAGGCGCATGGAGCGGTAAACTTTTATATAAAGTAAAAGACAGTATTGGAGTAACTAACGGTTGTTACTTTCAAATCAGTACCAATACAATTAAATTAGACCGCTATTCGTCTACCAGAAATGACGGCACTCCAACTTCACAATTATGGGTAGATAATAACGGGTATCTTAAAAGGTCGCCGGTGAGTACTGTTAAACGTCAGATTCCAATGACAGCGACAACAAACAGTTTAGGGATAGTTACATTTACATTTGCCGCATTCCCTGTAGTTCCTAATATTCAATACACTGGAGGTTTTGGTACTGGGAATAAAGAAACGATAATTCCAGCAGCAGCACCTACAACTACTTCATGTAGTTATAAGGTAGAGTTAAGGAGTGATGTTTTAGGATTATTACCAACGTACTCAAATGTAAACGGACGCGAGGTTAACATATTAGTTTCAGAAAAATGATAGACACATTCCCATTAGGTTCAGTAAAGACGGTTGTATTAGTTCCTTCAGAAACAGTTCAAACAAATGTTATTAACTGGGAGCAAATGCGAGCAGATGGTAATAAGTTTGAAATACTTGTTTCATTCGGCGAGGCCGGACAAGGAGAAACACGTTGGATTACTATAAACGAATCTCCAAATTATAACCCTAACGTTAGCAGAAATACAATTATTTCCGTAGCTTCGCAAAAACTAGGATTATGAAAAAACAACTAACGCTATTGGAACGCGTAATACTTCCAAACATTCTACCTGAGACAGGTAACTACGTAGGGCTTATAATGAATAAGTCAATCACTTCTAAAGTTGAATTAACCGTTGAAGAGATTGAAAAATACGGTGTAACGCCAACGGAAACAGGAGGGCTTCGCTGGAATCCTAAAGACGTTCCTGAGTCTTTTGAAGTAGAGTTCAGTGAAAAGGAATTAGAGGTTATCAAAACATCTATCCAACGCTGGGACAAAGAAGAGAAGTTAACAAAAGAATACATTACAATTTACGAAAAATTTAACCAATAAAAAATAGACACAAATGAATCCAGACAAAACAGCTTACAAAAACGCCCTTATTGCAAAAATCGACACTTTAGTATCTCATGGCGGAGTTATGAGTGACGCGGAATTAGTATCAGTATTTAACGGTGTGTTAGAAGTAAATCAAAACGTTAGTCCTACTAAAGGTGGCGGTACTGTAAAACACGTGTTTGAATATGTTAACTAGTGAAGAGATTGATATACTTCATAGCAGCTTTAATTTTATATCCGGCATCGTACGGAATATGCGAATTGATTTATCCATCAATAAAAGACATTGATTACTGGAATGCAGTAAGATTTATCTTATTTGATGTGACTATTTTCCTGTTATGTAAAGTAGCTCTCTTAACTGACGAACTACCCAAAGAAATTAAATTAGGGATTTACGTACTGATTAGTATGTTATTCGCGAGCATCTTAGAGAAGTTTTTATTCCTTAAAAGCTTAGGTAAAGATGAGTTTCACGGCATGGACGTCTTGTTTATAATCGCATCTTTAATTTTAGGTTACAAGAAATACTTTTATGCCGTCGACGGAAAACATAACAATACCAATAAGTAAGGCGGCTGTAGTCGTTGTTGCAATATGCGGGTTTATAGCTACTGTTTTAATACAGTACTACACAACTCAGGCGGCTATAACAGCCGGATTTAACAACATGAAATCGGAAATTCAGGACTTGCGAAACACTGATAAGATCATGCAAATTGATATTAATGGTATTCGTAATCAGGCAGAATTTAACGCTTCACGTATTGAAGATATAGAAGAGTTTATAAAGCCTGATCCTATTGTAATTAAACCACGCAAAAGATGAAACTAACCCTCACCCGTAAAGAATTTACCAGCAAGGCTACGCTAGGCCAATTGGATATTAACGGTACGCCGGAATGCTGGATATGTGAAGACGTTGTAAGAGAGGGCGCAAAGATTCACGGTCAAACTGCTATACCATACGGAAAGTATAAAATAGTTGTAACGTTATCGAACAGGTTTAGTAAGCTGGCCGGAAAAGATGTTTACTTGCCACAATTATTAAACGTCCCAGGATTCGAAGGTATTCGCATACACAGTGGAAATAAACCAGAAGACACTGAGGGTTGCTTATTACCTGGAACTGTAAAAGGCATTGATTCGGTTGGTAACTCACGTACTGCATTTATAAACTTAAACGACAAGATTAACGCAGCACTAAAGGCTGGGGAAGATGTTTGGATAACTATTAAGAAATGAAAAACTACGGCATATACACAGTATGGACTAAATGTTGGGAAGGCTTAACAGGCGGCCCCGATGGTTATTCGATTAAGAAAATGATAGCTGCTTTATACGCTACCGTTGGAGCTGTGTTATTATTCATTTACACCAATACAAATAATTTCTTAGCTGTGTTGCCTATCATTCTAGGGTTCATTACTTCTCTTATTGTTATCAGGGCAGTAGAGAAAAACAATGTACTGAAGAGCGAGGCTAAAGAAGAGACTGAGGTGAAGTAAAATGGCGGAGGTAAATTTAACTATACAGGTAATTACAATAAAAACCGAATGTGATCTTTCTAAATGCGAAGCGTGTGAAGATACTATTTACACGAAAAATAATCAATTTGCAATGAAAGCAAACGGTAAAATAATTCCATTAGAAGTAAAGTTATGTAATTCTTGTTTTGATTTAACTGGTAGGCAATAAAAAGCCCGCTATTACACGGGCCTTAAATAATCAAACCCTCGAAATCTCTTGCTATTAAGCATTGTAGGCGTGGTAATTTGACGCCTCGTTATTCGGTTGTTAAACCTACATTTCGAGCAACCTTCAGAGGGACTCAAACCCTCACCTCACTTTACTAGTCCGGTTAATTACTCCATTCTTTTCGAGTGCGTTCTATCAATTAAACTATGATGGCATTTTATTACGGATTCAAAAATAATCATTACTTTTATAATATGCAAACTCCCCACCCCCGCACAACAATATATTTTCTCCTATTAACTATAGCCGCTCTATGCGCATTGCTGTTTTGGAAGGGGTGTGAGAGGCCAGAGCGACCACTACCTAAACTAATCAACACCGATTCAATAGCTAAATCAGGATATGATCAGGGGTATAAGGTAGCTGAAAAGAAGATTAAAGCAACCGTTCAACACGATACAGTTTATAAGAAATTAGGCGACTGGAACCGCTTTAAATCTAAAACCGATACAATACGCGATACAATATTTAGAGAAGCGGTAGCGACTTGTGACGAGGCTTTAATGGCACAGAATATTTACATTGGCATGCTTCAGGATATATCAGCAGAACAAGACACCTTAATAACCACATGGCGCAACGCTTACAGAGGTGATAGTGCTAATGTAGCTGTACTTAAGGATAGCTGTAAAGTGTTGAATAAGGCGGTTAAACGCGAACGCAACAAGAAGCGGTTATGGCAGGTTATAGCGGGAATAACAACCTTAGCGAACGGCGTGCCGCGTTAATCAATATTCTTGCCAAACCTAACGGTAGTATCTTTATTACCTTCCTTAGCATTCTTAGCGTAAAGTAAAGCATCTCTTACTTGTCGATCATGGCAAGTTATACCTTGACTGCATTTATGAATATTTGACGTGATCCTTAAAGCTTCAATTATATTATCTAACTGAAACTCGTATATTGTTATCTCTTTCATGTTTTCGCAATTTTGTTATAGGTCCAAATTCTTAATAATCTCTTTATTCACGTATTCGAATAAGGCCAAAGCCTCAGTAGTCTCATGTAGATTATCTTCAACTAACTTCTTGCAAAGTGTTTTTCTTTGTTCGAATAAATATTGGATAATTCTATTTCTCGCGTCTGACATAAATGTATCTTCAGGATATTTTGAATTTTCTATCTTAATAGAATAATCCATCATTGCACACCTGCGTATCTTTTCAAAATTTTCTATCATTTGTCCTTGACTTTTCATCCTTCTTTCTCTTGTTTAGGTGTTGGGGTTAATGATTCGCGGTATAGGGTGAGGAGGGTAAAGGCATCCAGTGAGTAACGTCTTCACAAAATGATGCTTGATCTCTAAAAAGAACATCAAACTTTTCATTTTTATAAAAAGCTATAAGTGTTTGCCCTATACTATCAGCAGGATGAACTCTAACCAATACACGTTCTTTGTGTTGCGGCTTTCGCTCATCTTCCACACTAATCCATTTAGCCTCCATATCTTTAACGCATTCGGTGTAGCCTGCTATGAAGCCATGAATGCAACCGTTATTAAATGGGCTTATTTTAGGATATTTTTCCTCAGCAATTTTTTCAATTTCTTCTTTACTTTTCATTCTCATTTATGTTTTATCACCTGTGGAAGGTGGGGTTAATACGACTTATTCAGATAAGGCGTGATAAATAAAATTAAACTCTTCGCTATCCATATCAATAATATAGTCTAGCCAGTTATTTTTAGGGTCCTCTCCTACTGATATAAATTGAGGTCTTTTATATCTAAATGCATTTTTTCTATCAACTTTGTTTAATGCTTCTGTGTAAATTCCTATAAATTTACCCTTAGTCATCGAACCTGATCGTAAAGAATAAGCGTGTGTTTTTATTAATTCTATAAAAATATCATCCATAAGTATTTCAGCTAATGATCCCATATTTTAATGATACCACGGAGTATTACATAGTAAGCACAGAGCTTGTCCTCTGCATTCAATACTTTTTATTAATTTAGGAAAATCACAATTGCACCAAGTTAATCCGCTTTCATCTGTTATTGGTTTTTTCTTACCTTTATTCCAAGGTCTTTTCTTCCATTGTTTCTCCATCACTTCTTATTTTTGAATTGTGGTTGTTTAACCCAATGTTTTATAGCGTGACCGTTAGTTCCTTGCGGCGAATCTTGACAATGGTCATAAACTTCATTCATTTGAGCTTTACAGGCATCGTTCCAAATATCTGCATCTAGTATGTTCAATTTCGCTTTTACAGATTTAAAAATCCTATTAAAACGCACGACATCATAAGTATCGTCGTCATTATGATCTAAACCACATTTTACACCAGCATCGTAAACTGATTTTAATAATTCTCTTAATTTTTCTTCTCTGTTCATGGTTATATTATTTTTGAATTGTTTTAACTACGCCTATTCTATCAGGTTTTCCGGGCTCCATAATAACGGCTAATTCGTATGTGTATGTTTTATCGTTCATATTTATTTCGTTCTAAAACAGTCCTTGTGCGTACTGTCGTGTTTAAGTTTAGTGTTGCATTCGAGGTAGAGGCGTTTGTATAACTGAGTGGAGTCTTTGTATTCATTCCTGTGCGCCTGTTTACCTTGAATTACATTAGCTGTAAATACTGAGAATGAGATAACCGCAACAGCTATACATAGACAACCTGTTATTACCACAAATCCTTTTAGTATTGCTTTCATTTCTTATCGGGGTTAAGTTTATTTTCCTGTATAGTCTTTAGACCATTCATCTAGGATATTATTTAATCTTTTATTCTCAAAATCCAATTCAGCTATACGTTTATCAGATTGCAACCTTAAACTATTTTCTTTTACCCATGCGTCATAAGATTGTTTTATATGGTCTGACTTTTGCTTTACAAGGGCCTCCAATTCAGCTATACGAGCAAGGTTAGAGGATTGGCAGAAATGCAAGTGAGCATCGACATAGGCCATTATTCTACCAAACATAACCGAATTATCTGATATAGATATTAGTCGTTGTTCTAATTCTGGTTTTGTCATTCCTTTACCTCCTTATCTTCTTTGAGGGCTTCCAAAATAGCATCTGCCTGTAATGCGCAAATTCTTATTTCTTCATGAAAGTGTCCGTCATAATTGTAATGGTTTAATAAAGTTTTGGCAGCTGATGAAAGCTGTTTTAAAACATCTGTTAACGGCCATGCTGTATTTAAGTTTAACGCCTTTCTCAACCTATCATTCTTGAGGCGTTCGGCCGATAATATTCTAGTGTGATCTTCTAACATAACTAAATCTCCTTGCTCACTTTCTTTAACTAATGTTAATCCGGCAGCTATATACCGTTTTATCTCTTCGCTCATATCCTTGTTATTTAATTGATTTAATGTAATTTTCAAAAACACCGTCTTTATTCATTCTAGCCTTGCTCCTATAAATCGACAAAGTGTTTATTCCTGCAATGAAACAGTTACGCATTTCTTCTTCGGTGTACAATCTCTGCGTTTCCTCCACAACACTTGGAGACTTGAAATAGAGTTTATGATTACATTGGCATTCTTTAAGTACAGAGCACCACGGAGCGTTATCGCATGCTTCTTTCAAATACACTAAATTGGTTATGTCAAACGGGAGATTAACATGAAACGGCAATGCCATCCTAAGCTTATAAACTTCTTCACTACTACCCCATTCCAATCTCTCCGCGCTGGATTGCCATTCGTTAAACCTGTCCTTTGCGGCCTGTTCATGTTCTTCAAATGAAGGTTTTGCCCAATCGGTTGTAAGAGAATCGTATGGGTAGTATGCCGGCTTCTCTTCCCTGTAACCTAGTACAGCATCCGCCGTTAGAATAATTTGTTTGTATGTTGGGGTCATGGTAAATATTTTATACATAAATAAATACCTAATACAACAGTAACAACACTTGACACAAGTAGTATTACAGTTAATACACTTGGCGAATTATCAAATATATTATAGTCGTATCCTTTTTTACTAGAATCGAAATGTCTTACAATCCATCCAATAATGCTGTATAAAGCGCAAAATGTTAATAGTGTTATCATAATTCTCTCTTACTTTTTGGGGGTTAAAACCTGCGATAAGCATATTCGGTTAATTTTTTAAACGGCGACAATAAATAGATTATTTGCCAAAATTTGCGGTATCTATCAAATCTGTCAAGTCCTCTTGTCATTGCGTTCATTCTAGTAGTTGTTTCAAGTGATTTACTAAAATAAATCTCGTAAATGTAATCTCCACTTTGAGACTGGCCTTTAAATGTGTGGCATGTTATTTCTGTTTTTTCCATCTTTCCTTTACTTTTTAGTTGCGCGTTTGGCTGACTTAGCCCCACGTGTATCTTTTTTGAATTTAGTTTTAGAATCTATAAGACGCTTACCAAAATGCCTTTCAAATGGCATTCCGTTACGCATTCTATATTCTATTGTCTTCTTGTCTACGCCGTGTTTATCGGCAAACTGCTGTATTGTTAGTAGCATATATTAAAAAATTATACTGCAATATTACAACCGTTTTATTCTATTTCCAAATTTATTTTCACTATTCTGGATAATTTAACATTTAACCTATATGGTAAAAATATACATATTGATAATCAATGATTTAACTAAGCTGGTTAAAATAAATTTGTTTTTCATTTAAAGTCAGCATATCTTTACACTCAGATAACAATTAAAACAAACGGGAATATGACACCACAACAAACAATAGACAGCCTCGAAAGAGAGAATGCCAGATTAAGAACTGAGCAGCGTAATGTAGAAATGCAGTTAATGATCTCTAACAAAGAAGTAGATACACTTCGCAAGGATATTAACGAACTTCACAGTATGCTAGAGCGTTACAAAGTATTGACTTCACAATTAGCTAAACCGACTGAGGTATGATCGAACAATACAAATACCAACTGATAACAATCGCGTGCTGCTTGCCATTCGTGTACTTACTGGGATGCTATATTTTAAACTACTTCTTTAAGAAAGATTTAGATTTACGTAAGGCTAAGAAAATGTACGCTAAGGGAAACTGCCACAAGTTTAATGGCGTGGAATACGTTAGATATTATAAGTTTGCCGAGTGGGGTAATCCTATTTATTGCAACTGTGGCCATGTAAGTTGTAAATATTGTAATCCGAAGTAAGATGAGCTACATAACAACGGGCAGAATAAAATCTCAAACAATAAGGGATGCGTTTGATTTATTCTACAGAGTAAAATTTGACTGGTTTTGCACTACTTCTTATAATCAAGATGTTATCTTAAGAATAAAGCAATTTGGGTACTTAGAAAGTAAAGAAAGATCAACCACAAACACAGCAAGATTTGTAAAATATCCAGACGAAGTGTTAAACAAAACTATATATGAGTCATCAACGCATTATGATCCTGACAATATATTAATGTCTGAATCAGAGTACTTAATTTACAGAAATTTAAAAGAGCCGGAAATGGTGGGTAATTATAAGTTTAATCAATAAAAATAAAATATAAAATGGAAGTAACAGGAACGCTAAAAGAATTATTCGAAACTCAAAATGTATCGGATAGATTTAAAAAAAGAGAATTAGTAATAACTACGGAAGGCAACACGCCTTATCCGCAACATGTGTCATTTCAATTGACTCAAGAAAAGTGCGATTTAGTTCATGGATGGCCTTTAGGTATTGAAGTAAAAGCACAGTTCAATTTACGTGGCAGAGAATGGAACGGGCCACAAGGTGTAAAGTATTTTAATACGTTGGAAATTTGGAGAATTGAAAAGGTTGGCGGGACAACGAATAACACAACCGACAACTATACAGCTCCCAAAGTAACGCCCACGGATTACAACGACGACCTCCCATTCTAATGAAACCAACACTACAAACATACATAAACCGCCGATAAGGCATTAAAAATAAAATAAAGATGAGCAAAGAATCAACATCAAGTGGAGGTATAGGATTTACTGGCCTACTTACAATAGTATTTATCGTATTAAAACTTACAAATGTTATAGCGTGGTCTTGGTGGTGGGTATTGTCACCGATATGGATAACTGCATTGGTTTTAATATTAGGTTTCGGAGTATATTACTTATTGCGTAAATGGTAATGACCACAACCGAAATCAAAACAGCCGTCCTTGCAGTGTGCATTGCTTGTGGGGATAGCGAGAGGTGGTATATAGCCGATGTTAGCAGCCACTGGAACGGACAGACTAAGATAGATATTGAGTTTGTAACTAGAGTTACATACGACAAAGAACCTGACCCACAAATTCAAAAAGACCCTGTTGAGTCTACTGGATTTGAAGTGATAGTTGTTGATACTGCCATCACCCTCCCCGACCTAGTAGCAAAGGTTAAAGCAGCAATTGAGGAAATAGAATTAAAACCGATAGAGCATGAATAGAGAAATAAAGTTTGATTAATTTAAATTATCTTATTATATTTGTACTATGAAAATAATAACAGAGTTAGGTTTAAAAAAATCAACAGACGGAAGAAAGTATAAGTTTGCAATATTTGAATGTGAATCTTGCAAAACGAAAGTTGAAAAAATAAGAAGAGACGGGCTAAGCGCTAAATTTTGTAGTCATAAATGCTATGCTGAAAAAAGAGAAAAAAGAGGCGCGTATAAACGAAAAATTATAATTAGCAAATACTACTATATTTATTCCCCTGAACATCCAAACGCAATAGGTACAAAAAAACTTTATATTGCTGAACATAGGTTAGTAATGGAAAATCACATAGGTAGATTTTTAACTAAAAACGAAGTTGTTCATCATAAAGACGAAAACACTTTAAATAACAGCATAGAAAACCTTCAAATAATGACGCCTTCAGAGCACGTTAAATTACATAAAACAAATTCTAAAAGAGAAATAAATGGGAAATTCAAGATATAAATTCAGAGCGTGGTTCGCTAAAGAAAACAGATGGTTAGCCGGGTACGCTCCAGGAAAAGAAGGTTGTAACATCCTAGGAGAAACAATTATTTTAGGAGGTTGGATGTCCGAAGTTAGTATCACTGATTTAAACGAAGTAAAAGTAATGCAATACACCGGCCTAAAAGACAAGAACTGTGTTGATATTTACGAGGGGGATATTGTTAGACTAAACAGATCTGGTTATTTAGGAGGTAATTTCGAAGCTGAGGGAACTATTGAATGGCACTGGCATAAATGGCAATGGAAACGCTCGCCTAAATTTGATGGCGACGAAGATAATGGAGTATATCCAACTTGTGATATCTTCGCCTCACCTACATGGCTAGAAGTAATCGGCAACGTTCATCAAAATCCTGAGTTATTATGAATAGTTTAACGAAAGAACAAAGACACGAGGTTTATAAGGAATCCGTGCAGCACCTTGAAAGTGTTCAGTTTATGTGCTTAGCTTTAAGGTTAGCACTATGGGATATTGGTGTAACTAATTCAAGTTATGGCTCTGCATGGGTTTATTCTTACCTTCCTGAATTTTTCGCTAAGAAGCCAGCAGATGTGGAAGAAGGTGATGCGTGGACGGGATATTCCCTCGAAGACAAAACAGCAATCCTAAAACAATGCATCGATGAAACCCGTTAACCGCCCCCTTACTATCCTATTATGTTGCTTCGTGATTGCAGTAGGTGGTATTGTGTTGGCATTAAAAATTAAAGGAGAGATATGAAACTATTAAACATTACACCAGCGCAAAGGGAGGCTATTAAATTCATTAGTGAGTTTGGATATATTAGCACAATAAATCCGTTTCCTATAAAAAGAAATACATTAACTGCCCTTTATAAAAAAGGTATAGTTGATGTTAAAAATAATAAGATTGACTTAGTGCTTACCAATAGAGGTAAAAATATTGCACTTGGTTTGTAACCCGCCCAACGAAACAACGCGGATTTTAAAGATGTTTCGAGATAAAAGAAAAATTATGACAAATTACGATGTAGTGAAAAAATTGATTGGCGAAATAAGGCCAGTTGGTGACGCTTCAAGAGATCCAAAAATATTAGAAAACTTGAAAGCAATGTGCGAATTACATGCAGAGATTCATGCCGCTATTGATTCTGTAGCTTATGATTTTAAAAATGATAAACAGGGTAGTGTAAAAACAGTATGTGATTTTGCTAATAAATACATAGACAGTTTAGGTATTGCCGATTAACCACCCCCGCTTAACAGCGATTAAAACGAAGAGAGATGACAAAAACATTCTACAGAGTTAACCACTCAGAAACAATGCAAGGTTTATGGTACGACTTTAAGGGTACTCACACCGGATTAATTCACAACGAATTTAATTTTTGCTTAAACAAAGATTTAAAAATGGATTTTGACCCTGAATTAAAAGGATATTTATCTGCAACTGATTCGTTAGAGACTTTATACAATTGGTTTACTAAAGAAGATATTATAAATCTACAAAAGCATAATTATTTTATTCACGTATTCGAAAGTGACGACTATAAATTTTATGATCGGTTTCAACACTTGGTAATAAATCAAAGTAAATCTAAATTAATAGATAAAATAGTTCTGCAATAACTTGCAATCCCAAAACAAATAACCTATATTTGTAAAATCAAATCTCGCTTGATGCCAACAATTAACTTTCATAAACATTGCCTATCCTGGTTGCTGTATGCGTTCTGCCTACAGGCGAGACTTCTGGGATAGGCTTTATATTTTTATACAATGGAAAACAAATTAACAACCGTTCAACAGTTACCACTAGGTGAGCTTATGAACATGGCGAAAGCATTTGCCGAATCAGGAATGTTTGCAGACACTAAAAGCGCAGCGCAAGCTATTGTAAAAATTCAAGCAGGGCAAGAGATTGGAATTCCCCCATTCGCTAGCATGACTGGAATTCATATCATACAAGGCAAGCCAACAATCGGAGCCGGTTTAATTGCAAGTCGCGTTAAAGGTTCTGGTAAGTATGACTATAAAGTAATTCAGCAAGACGAAACAAAATGCAGTATTGATTTTTACCAGAGTAAAGAAAAAATTGGTAACAGTACTTTTACAATCGAAGATGCTAAAAAAGCAGGGACTAAAAACATAGACAAGTTTCCTAAGAATATGCTATTTGCTCGTGCTATTTCGAACGGTGTAAAATGGTATTGTCCAGATGTATTCAGTGGCCCTATTTATGTACCGGAAGAAATGCCAGATGTTGAGCCGCCAAAAGTAGAAGACGTTCCTCACACTGAGGTTTACAACGAATCAGATATACGCGACGTAGTTTTATCAATTGCAGAGTGTGGCGACTTAGAAACGTTGGGTTCTTTTTACAAAGGATTGCCAGTTGATTTACAAAAACACGAAACGGTTAAAGGTGCTGCTGCTGCTAAGAAACTAGAATTTACTAATCCCGCATAGCTATGGAAGAGGTATGGAAAAGCGTAATAGGATACGAGGGTATTTATGAGATTTCTTCTATTGGAAATTTAAAGAGTTTAAATAGAAAAATAAAGCACCGGACCAAAAAAGGCTTTGCAATAAAAAAAGAATTAATTCTTAAATCAACTAATAGCAACGGTTACAAATTATTTATTTTATCGAAGGACGGATTTTCTTCTTCTGTTTCAGTTCACAGATTAATCGCTAAAGCCTTTATTCCTAACCCTAAAAACAAGCCGCAGGTAAACCATATTAACGGAATCAAAACCGATAACAGAGTTGAAAATTTAGAGTGGTGTACTAATTCGGAAAATGTTAATCACGCTATAAATACAGGCTTAATAGTTTTAAGGAAAGGAGAAGGTTCTAGAAATTTTAAACTAACAGATTCAATTGTTCTTGAGATTAGAAGATTATACGAGTCTGGTAGTTTCACGCAAAAACATTTAGCTCATAAATATTCAGTTTGTAAAAAAACAATTAGTAATATAATATGTAGAAAAAATTGGAATCATTTATAAAATTATTTATATGGAATATGTTTTAGTTAGATTAATCCTATCTGAATTTGAGGCTAACAGGTCTCAATTTTCAGAAGTGGAGTATAAAGAGGTATCGATAAAAGATAACTTCTTTGAGGGGGACGCTACCCATGCAGAGCTAAAGAAAGCCAGTATAAAAGCGTATAAATTATTGAAAGAATATGAATTTAAAAAAAGAAATCCATGAAATCAGAAACAAAACACGCATTGGAAGTGATGCAACAGCAGTTAGACGTATTGAAGAGGGGGCTGGGGGAGAGTGAGCCGGAACCAGTAGAAAAATACACCCCCTCTAAAGGTACATGGGTCAGGTCTTTAGAAGTCGAGGGATTGGAATTTTTATTTAATGGCTACCAAAACTTAACCGTAGGATTCAGACAAGGTAAATGGTATGAAGATTTTTATCCTTCGCCGAGTAATAGATATGAACTGATGTCAGCCTCAGAAATCGAAGCGGCTTTGATTAAAGAGGCTGAGAAGAGAGGGTTTAAGGATAAGGTAACGGTAAAAATGCCGGATAATTTTCCTTCAAATGGCGATGATTTTTGTAGAGCAGACTATGCATATGACACTTATAGAGACGCTTTATATGGAGCTATAAAAGGAAATGGCGGGGCTTGTTTATACCATGAAGGCCAGTGGGCCACAATAGTTGCTTACCCACCCCTAACAATAGGCTCCCACGTTGTTGAGATAACTACGCATCCGTTGTATGGTAAGGAGCTGTTTGCGGCGGTTAATGGAGAATCGTACAGTACTGCAACTGTAGAGTGCATGATTGAAGTGGCTAGTATGAAGAAATGCACCGTATCAATATCGGGCGTTACTGTGCCGGTGGAGAAATTAGAAGAGATATTAGGGAGGTTGAAATCATGAGAAGACGTATAGAATTTAGAGTCTGGGATAAGTTAAATGAATGCATGGTTTATTTTGATGCGTCTGGATTTACAGCTAATGACATAGGCGAGTTGAAAAATTCACTTAATGATTATAATGACACGCATATTTTAATAAAAGAACCTTTAATGCAATTTACCGGACTATTCGATAAGAACGGCAGGGAAATATACGAGGGGGATATTGTTAGACACATGGGAAAATTTGATCATGAAGTGATTTATAAAAACGGGTCGTTTGGATATCAGGGGTCTATGCCTGATGACGTTATATCTTACTTTTCAAATGGATTTAATTTAGGGTTAAACGATGGTCAGCTTTTTAAAGTTGAAGTGGTTGGTAATATTTACTTAAAAAAGTATAAGTTATGAATTGGATAAAAAGATTATTCGGAATTAAAGAAAAAAAGAAACCTGAGTTAGAGGATTTTTCAAGTAAAAAATACAAAGGGTGTAGTATATTGACTCAAGGCTATAGCGGCCCAATGATCAGAAGTTATGATAAAAAAGGAAACTTAAAATCTGAGCACCCTTATAACGGTTATGATTACCCTGGTAGAAATAATTATGATCCTATAACAGATCCGCTAAGTCCAATTAACCCTTTAAATCCATTAAGTCCTTTATGGGTAGGTAATGATAACAATGAAGGTTATTCGCATCACAATTCGAGTAGTGATAATACACCTAGTTACGATGCTCCTAGTCATTATTCTCACGACTCTAGCGATTACAGTTCGCCTTCTGACTCATCAAGTTATGATAGCGGATCTTCTTACGATTCAAGCAGTAGCTCGGATAGTTCATCTTCTGGTGGTTCTGATTGGTAACCCTTGCGCGGGTGGAATTAATTTTGTAGGTTAACCGAATGCACACAATACAAATTAAGCCACTCAGTGTTAATGAAGCGTGGCAAGGACAACGTTATAAGACGCCAAAATACAGGGCATACGAAGCCGCCACTCTTTTAATACTACCAAAGATTACAATACCTGAAGCTCCTTATTCGATAAGTATTGAGTTAGGATTCAGTAATAAACTTAGCGACCTGGACAATCCCATAAAAATGATATTGGATATTTTACAAAAGAAGTATTTGATAAACGATAGGGATATTTACCAGCTTGTTATTACTAAAAAAATAGTTTCAAAATCACAAGAATATTTTAAATTTAATTTGGAAACTTTGAAATAATTATTTACATTTGTAAAACATCGTCTGGAAGCGATAATTAAGATTTTACTCGATTAAGCCTTTTACTGCGTGTCTTCCAGCACAACGTTTAAGGCTTTTTCATTTAATAGACATCACACATGAAGACTTTCATTAACGTATTCAGAGAATACAAGAACTTCCGTTCTATGAACTCAAAGTTTGTTTGGAATCCAGAAACAAAACGCTGGTTAACAACTTTCCAATTTTCAACAAAACATATTACCTCACGCGGACTGGAGGTTGTTTGTGGCTAAAGATTCTTATTGGTTTAAGCACGATTCAACGGCGGGCCGAGGAACGCGCATGCGTAAAATGACCTTCATTTATGGGCATTGGGGCAAAGGTATTTATTGGGATGTTATAGAAGTTTTAAGGGATCAGGACGGTTATTGTTTCGAAAGTGACGATATTTCCCTGCAAATGTTGGCCGACATAATTGGCTGCAAAGACCCTGATAAATTCCAGAATTGGTTTAAAGACTGTGTTAAAATTAACTTACTGCAACTTGACGGTAAAATGTTTTATTCTGAGGTTTTGAATGAAAACATGGAAATTTGGGAAATTAAGAAAACCAATGGTAGCAAGGGAGGTAGACCAAAAAAAACCGAAACGAAACCTAAACGAAACCAAAGCCATAACCTAAACGAAACCATAATAGAACAGAATAGTATAGAACAGAATATAACAAAACAAAATAAAGAAAATTTGATTGATATTTTTTTTAAAGATTTTCCAAATAGTTCTGACTTTGAAAGTTTATTAAGACGAGGTTATTCCAGAGAACAACTTTTAACACAATTGGATATTTTCAGAAAGCATTCGGAATTATCTTACCCAACATTTCAGAAATTTACAAGCCATTTCAAAAACTGGTTAGTTAAAAACCCTCCTAAAGATCCAAACACCTTAAAAATGGTATATTAAAAATTATGGACACAAAAGTAATTAACCCCGAAGATAAAAAGGAATACACTATAGAACTTAACAAGGCAGGTGAAAATACAATACTTTGCCCAGTATGCTCAGAGCACCGTAAAAAGAAAAACCTTAAGTGTTTTGGATTTAACGTTAAGAAGGGAGCTGGTAAATGTAACCATTGTGGAGTTGTTTTGGTAGCCGTTCAGGATAAACCGGAATACATTCCAGTTAAAGAGTACAAGATGCCAGTTTGGAAAAACAAGACAAATCTTTCAAATAATGCCGTACAATGGTTCGAAAGTAGAAAGATAAGTCAAAGTACCTTAAATGAATTTAAAGTCACTGAGGGGTCAGAATGGATGCCTCAGAGCCAAAAAAACGAGGGGACTATACAATTCAATTATTTTAGACGTGGCGAACTGGTAAATGTTAAATACAGAACCCGTGATAAACACTTCAAAATGTACAAAGATGCTGAGCTTATTTTTTACAACCTCGATGCAGTTTTGTCGAATGACGAGATTATAATAGTTGAGGGTGAAATGGATGTACTGGCACTCGCTCAGTCGGGTTATAAGAATGCCATATCAGTTCCGAATGGATGTAGTGACAAGGGTAAAATTAACTTAGACTATCTCGATAACTGTATCGATTGGTTCGACGACACACACCGTTTTGTCTTAGCTTTGGACAATGACCATGTAGGAAACAGACTTAAAGATGAACTTGCAAGGCGTTTAGGTTACGAAAATTGTACTACCGTAGTATTTAAAGATTGCAAAGATGCGAACGATTGCCTGATTAAATACGGCACAACTGGAATAGAGGACGCATTAAACGAGAAAAAAGAATTTCCAATTGAGGGGGTTTTTAACGCCAACGACATAGAGTCAGACATTATGAACTTTTACAATAACGGTCTACCTTCAGGTGACGGTATTGGAATGGGAGAGTTTGATATGTTTCTTAAATTCCAGCCTGGGTACTTAACAACCATTACCGGAATACCTGGACACGGTAAATCTGAGTTCTTAGACTTCTTATTATGCCGTCTTAACGTTTCTCACCAATGGAAAACAGCACTTTACTCTCCAGAGAATCACCCTTTAGAACTTCACTTTAGTAAGTTTGCAGAGAAAATAACAGGTAAATCTTTCGAAGGTCCAGACCGAATGAACCCAAACGAGCTTAAAGAAATGATCGAATACCACGCTAACAACTTCTTTTTTATAAACCCTAAAGATAATTTCACACTCGATACAATCCTAACAGCGGTTAAATCTTTGGTTCGTAAAAAAGGCGTTAACTCTTTTGTTATCGACGCATGGAACAAATTAGATCACCAATATACCACAAACGAAACTAAGTATATTTCAGAGCAATTGGATAAAATAACCATGTTTTGTGAAAAAAATAAAGTGCACTGCTTCTTAGTTGCTCACCCTACCAAAATACAAAAGGATAAACAAACCGGAGCTTATGAGATCCCAAATCTTTATAGTATCTCGGGTTCGGCAAACTTCTACAATAAAACCGCCAATGGAATCACAGTCTATAGAAACCTTCAAACTCTACAAACTGAGGTTTATATTCAGAAAGTAAAGTTTAAACATTGGGGACAAACTGGATGCGTTCAATTTGGATGGGATAGAATCAACGGGCGTTACTACAAAGGCACTCCAAACTATCACAACTGGATAGGCTACATTACGCCTGAGACTAAGCCTATAGAGGATAATAAGCACTTTTTAGACGAGGCGAAGATACATTCGGATGATGGTGAAGATGTACCATTTTAACTTAAAATTAAAAAAATATGAGCGAATTACAGTTTTTAAAAATGCAATACCCAATTACTGGAGAAACAACTTTTGAAGGCAATGGAATAAGATTATCACTTTACCGAATGTTTCCAACAAGTAAAGATTGGTTCTTTAAAATTAACGAAATTGACTACAGAGGTAGTTTTACAGTATGTAGAAACCTTATGTTAAAACACATCTATTTAACAGGTCATTAGTTAAAAACCCACTATCCTACGCGTAATGTGTTAAAATTGTTAAATATTATGATAATGTTTGCGTAATCAAAACTAACGTTGTATATTTGTATCAGATAAAAACAAACAGATATGGAAACAGTAGTAAAATCAAAACAAGAAATAAAAAAAGAAAAAATTATTGAGGCTAATGAATTATTGAAAGTTTGTCCAAAAGAACAAGCAAAGCTAAAAAAACAATTAATAAAGTTAGGGATACTATGAGCGATAAATACACATTAGACTTAATAGAATTTGCGGTAAAGCAAAAAAAAAACAAACAGCAATAGAAAGTGAGTTAGGTAATACTGAAAAGGAATCAGTAGACTTTTGGAGAGGACAGGCGAATGCGTTTACAGAGGTTTTATCACTAATAAAAAACATGAAATGAA
>Ga0247741_1000200_pt1 | contig 38491 bp, 30 predicted proteins | sample UWRJL213509R2_FD_180945 | JGI IMG/M metagenome (GOLD analysis project Ga0247741, IMG submission 180945) | Plant litter microbial communities from Arlington Agricultural Research Station in Wisconsin, United States - UWRJ-L213-509R-2 | ecosystem: Environmental > Terrestrial > Plant litter >... | reverse complement strand
CGAAGTACACTGAGGAAGGTGGGAGAATTATTGTCCGTGTTCAAAGTCAAATTGGAAAAATTACTATCAAGATTTCTGATAACGGAACCGGAATTTCATCTGAGTTGCTTCCGCTCGTATTTGATACATTCACGCAAGGCGAAAGAAATTCTGATCGCACTCTAGGTGGTCTTGGTCTTGGCCTCACACTGGTAAAAAAACTAGTCAATTTACATGATGGTGAAGTGCAAGCTGAAAGCAAAGGCAAAGATCTAGGAAGCACATTTACCGTTACACTTCCATTAGCAAAATCCTCAGCAGCCTCGATCAGTGAAGAATTTAGTGTTGGTTCATCAGTTAAAAATCTAACGTCATTAAAATTAATGGTTGTAGACGACAATACTGATGCCGCTGAAACACTCACACAACTTTTGCAACTGTCCGGTTATGAAACTATTACTAGCGAAGATGGAAAATCTGCATTGAGTAAAGCGGCCAGCTTCGTACCCGATGTTCTCATCCTGGATATTGGTTTGCCCGATATGGACGGCTACGAATTAGCTCAACAGATTCGAAAAATAGAAAATTTATCAAACTCAACATTAATTGCGTTAACCGGATATGGACAGAATCACGATAGGCTATTGGCATTGGCAGCAGGGTTTGATCACCATTTGGTGAAACCAGTCGATTTCAAAGTGCTGAGAAGTATACTGGACACACTACATTTGTAATTTCAGTCGATGGGGAAAAATATGAAAAAACAAGCAGCTGGGGCGGGAATAGGTGTAGGGACAGTGATTGCTGCTGTCTTATCCTGGAGTGCAAATCATTCTGTATTTTGGATAATTATCCACGCGTTGTTGGGTTGGCTTTACGTAATTTATTACGTGTTGTTTAAATAATTTTTTAGAAATAACTAAATCTCAAGCGTACGATATAAATCAAACTCATCTTTAAAGTTTCCGTAATTTTTGAGATTTTTATTACGATGTGCGATTCGCTCGACGCGAAGGAAAACCATGAGTCGACTACGCTTGATACTCGGCGATCAGTTAAATATAAATCATAGTTGGTTTCGAGAGCCGGAGCGGAGTGCATCTCGCGATGTTATCTATGTGTTGATGGAAGTACGTACTGAAACAGACTACGTAGTTCATCATGCGCAAAAAGTGTTGGGGATTTTTGCCGCTATGCGCGGTTTTTCAAGCGCTTTGCAAGCGGCGGGTTTAAAGGTTCACTATATTCGTCTGAGCGATGCCGATAATAAGCAAGATTTTATCGCTAACTTAAGGCAGCTTATTGATTTTTATGGTGTGACGAAAATTGAACGACAACAAGCGGACGAATATCGCCTGGAATCGCTTCTGCTAAAAGCACCAGACATATTAGGTGTGCCTGTAAAGATTTTTGATAGCGAGCATTTTCTCACCAATAGAGCTGCCGTCTCACGTCAATTTGCTATTGAAGTTCCACGCATGGAATTTTTTTATCGTGAGTTGCGTAAACAATACAATATTTTGCTAGATGAAAAACATAATCCTATTGGAGGGCAGTGGAATTACGATCAAGAAAATCGTAAGCGTTGGAAGGGCGATCCAGCATTGCCAGCGCAATATACGTTATCTGCAAATCTCACTGAGCTTTGGAATGAAATTCAAAGCTGCAACGTGAAAACCATGGGGCAGTCACACGCAAACGAATTTCCATGGCCTATTACGCGATCGCAAGCTAAAGCTTGGCTTGCACATTTTATGATGACTGCATTTCCACATTTTGGTGAATTTCAAGATGCTATGAGCACGGCATCACCAAAATTATTTCATGCGGGAATTTCGTTTTCACTCAATATTAAATTGTTGCATCCCCTGGAGGTCATTCGAGCGGCACTTGATGAATTTAATGCTGGGCGAGTAGGCATTGCAGCTGTCGAGGGGTTTGTTCGGCAAATCCTCGGTTGGCGTGAATTTGTGCGCGGTATTTATTGGTCGCGCATGCCTGAATATGCTCGTCTAAACGTATTACAACATGAGCGCCCACTACCTCGTTGGTATTGGAATGGCGAAACCAACATGAACTGTTTGCATCATGCTATCAAACAGTCACTCGATGACGCTTACGCGCATCACATTCAGCGTTTAATGATAACGGGTAATTTTGCGCTGCTTGTGGGATGCGCACCGGATGAAGTGGATGCATGGTATTTAGGCATTTATATCGATGCATTTGAATGGGTTGAAATGCCCAACGTGCGCGGTATGAGTCAATACGCAGATGGCGGAATAATGGGCAGTAAACCTTATGCTGGTTCTGCAAGTTACATTAATAAAATGAGCGATTATTGTAAAAATTGCCAATACGACCACAAACTTCGATACGGTGAAAAATCTTGTCCTTTTAATAGTTTCTTTTGGCACTTTCATGCGCGCCACGCGAAACTTTTGTCAACCAATCCTCGGATTAGTATGACTTATCTTTTGTGGCAAAAGATGAGTGAGTCGGAACGTAGGCAAACACTCGCACAAGCAGAAATTTATCTTGCTAATGTTGATAATCTTTAAGTTAATAAACGTTTTTGGTTTTCATTGCGATGCCAGCTAATCGTTTTTATATTCTGAAATATTTAAAGCGTTTAAACTGTAAGAAGAAATGCCCAGTACAGTTTCTTCCGTCTCCGTTGTTTCTATATGAAGAATTCCTGTAAGCCAGAATGGATTAAATATATCTTTAATTTTAATTCCCTGTGGTGATCTTACATAAATCAACTGATTGGGTGAAGGTGGTGGTACATGTGTGCATGCGCCAAAATACGGTGCAAAGAAAAACGCTGTGAGTTCGTGTTTATCATTGTATTCAAGCGGTACTACATATCCTGCAATTTTGATTTTTTTATTAACAAATTCTCGACGAACGCCTGTTGAAATTAATACGTCCTTCAGTGACATTTTTTCCTGACTGTCAAGATTATTGGGCTTGCTTTGCATGATCACACCGAAATTTTTTCCTATCGAACCAGATTGAATTCGCTTCGCATTTTTATCTTTTTCTAATTCAAATTTATTTAGGCTGTTGTGGTCAACAACTGGCGTTGCTTGTATAAGTTTTACTGCATCTTTCGGAAGTAGGTCAATCCACTCAATTGTTTGCGGTTGGGTATTTTGATCACTCGCCGTAGCCGGAAGAGAAGGTTCCTTTTGCACCTGAAAAGTAAACAGAGCTAAAAGCGTTAGCGTAAGAACAAAAATTACTTTTTTCACTCGAGTTTTTCTCGTCATGAGCGGGAAGGCGCGTTTTGTGACAGTATGCACTTAGCTTTGTGCTGATTTCATCGTAGTTGTTCAGTCAGGCGTGAGTTATCTTGAACAACAGCATTGCCTTCTTAGTGCATAATCACCACTAAAGGCACCACTCAATAACGTCCGTTTGGCCCAGCAGTTGCGGGCCATGTCCCCAGCAGTATCCTTGAATGGCCCAATTAAAAAGTTTTTCTGGGAATCGCTAATCAAACCTTACGTTTATTTTTTCGCATTGATTCGCCCTTGAGTTGAATCGAGTGTGAATGATGAATTACCCGATCAAGTACCGCATCGGCGATTGTTGGATCATCAAAGAACTCATACCATTTTGATGTCGGATATTGACTGGTGATGATAAGCGCGCCTTGTTGGCTTTGAAGGTCAACGATATCTAATAGGGTTGGCCCCAGTTCAGGATCAATGCCACCTATCCCAAAATCATCAATAATTAGAACCTGAGTTTTGATTAGGCTCCGCTTGAGCTTTGGTAACGTATTAGCCATTCTTGCATTTGCTAATTGCTCAAACAACTGGGTTGCCGTAGCGTAGTAGACTGTATAATTTCGTCTGCATGCTTGAATGCCGTGAGCACAAGCTGACCAGCTTTTCCCTGTACCTGTAGCGCCAGTGATAATTATATTTTGATTGTTTTTTATCCATCCACAATCTGCGAGACTCATAATTAACGACTGGTCTATCTTCCGAGTAGGCCGGAAGTCAAAGTCCTCAATTGATGCCGAGCTATATCTCAACTTTGCATTTTTAATAAGACGCGATATTCGCTTTGACTCCCTTTCGTTAACTTCCGTATCTACAATTATCCCAATCCTCTCTTCAAATGAGAGCTTAAATGCATCTGGTGTTTTAAGTTGCAAATCAAGAGCACGATTCATACCGTGCAAGCCCAGACCCACTAGCTTGCTTTTTGTTTGATTTATTAACATGTTTCGTCCTCGCCTAAGGAGTAATAGGAGCTGCCACGAATATTTTCATGAAGTCTGATTTTATTAGTATTGATAATCGGCTTATGTAAATCTCGTTTGTTGGTGATAATCGATTTTAGGTCATTACAGGTAATTAAATTTACATCTAAGGCAAATCTGCATCCTGACTCAAGGCGATCATAATTTCTTTCAATGCCCACCCATCGTTTAAGATTCATGATAGTTTTTCGACCATTAATAAAATCTTTTCTATTCAAATTTCGCTTCACCCAGCTGGTTGTGAATTGCCCAATACTTTCAGCCCAAGTTATAAGAGCTTCATCTTGATTATCAGCAAACTCTTTATGTTCTGGCGCAAGGTGTTCTGGTTTGGTATTTATTTTTTTTCCGGTAAATAGATGACTTGCTACTCTTGAGACGTTAATAAAAACCTCTATTGAATTTTTATTAATTCGCAAGTCAACTTTTTGATTTCTGTAAATGTAAGGTACAGAGTAAAAGGCATTATCATATTGGACGTGATAGTCACTGGGAACGCGAACACTATATCTCCATTCCGATCTCTCAAATGGAATATCAGGCAGCTCTCTAAGAAATGGCTTTTCAGTATCTAAAAAGCGAACAGCTCTACTTTCTGGATAGGTTTTGGTTATTTTGTTGTTAAGTGTGATTAATCTGCTTTGAATCTCTTTGTTAAGATCCTCAATTGAAAAGAACTTATGATTTCTTAATGCAGAAAGCAACCACCTTTGTACAATTTGCACCCCAACCTCTGCAAGGGGTTTGTCCTTTGGCTTTCGGCTTCTTGCTGGATTAATAATTACACCATAGTAATCAGCCATTTCACTATAAGATCTATTAAGCTCGATAGCCTCAAATGTATTTTTAATAACGGCGGACTTTAAATTATCAGGGATTATTTGGCTGGGAACACCACCAAAGAACTCAAGGGCTTTTACATTACACTCAATCCAATCTCTGATTTTTTGAGATTCAACTGCATATGCGAAGGTGTAACCAGAACCTCCGAGCACCGCCACAAAAACTTGTGCAGATATTATTTTTTGATTCTCATTTTGAAAAACAGGAACAGTCCTACCACAAAAATCCACAAACATTTTCTCTCCAGGCTTGTGGATTTGGCGCATACTGATTCTTCGTGATTTAAGCCATTCCTTGTATTTGCGCGAGAAAGTTGGATATGTCATAAATTTTTCTGATGCTTCGTTCCCTTCAATCCAATACTCTTCCCATAAAAGCTTCCTTGTTACGTCTGGCCTTGCCATCTCTTTGTGAACGTCCTGCCAGTCTGGCTCTTGGCCAGTAGATTTTACCGACTTATTCTTCGTACCCAAATTACGTACAAAATCTTCATCATTCATCTTCAACAAATTGTTGGCATCGACACCACACGACAAATATCGAACACGAATAGCCTTTACTGTTTTGTGCGTAATTCCCAGATGGCGAGCAATAGCTCTATCACTATGTAAGTTGCTCGCAACCATGCGAAAAATTTCACGCTGTACTTCGACGAGAGTTCTCATAACATCCTCCTAATCGCTGAAATTTCAGCAAAATTCGATTTTCCGGCAAGAAAAAGCCATGCCGCTTGACGTTGCTTTCGATGGATTAGAGAATGTAGAGGTCAGGGTCGCAAACTTTGACACTCTACAAGGGGTATGGGTTTGCACTCCAATGCACTTCTGTACCCCTTGTTCTCTATCCAATACCCAGCTAAGTGGTATTGATGTTCACTAGATCAACTCTCCTCACGTTAATAATCGACTCCGCCAATTTCAGGGCGGCATAAAGTAAAATATTGATTTTGGAAATTTACTTTGTGTTTAGAGGTTATGTGCGCAAGAGGATTGCTTGACGGGCTGGTGTGTGTTGCGGATACTTTAGTTTCTCACGACGTAAGTATCATGCTTGCATCACTAGCGGGGCAAACCTCAGGTGCGCTCCGTTTTTCTTAACCGCTTGTTCCTCCGGCTGCGCGTAGATCCTTATTTTTATGTGCGCCCAACTCCAATGTCTTACGCATTATGACAAGCTGGTTGTGGCTCAAATTACCTAGGCTGCCGCGTAGCTCATGCACGAATTCAAATTCTTCTAAAGACATGCTGTTCGGCAATCGAAAGCTGGGCTCAGAAAGCTCAACAGCTCGCCATAGCCCAATCTCTTCATCGTCAGTTAGCTTCAACCGCTCAATCAACTTGTTCAGCACATCCTTTGATGGAGGTTTTTTGCGCCCCCGTTCAAGAGAGCTGACATAACAAGGATTAACCTCCATAGCATCCGCCATCTGCTTTTGTTGCAGATTCCGGCTACGCCGAAGCTTTTCTAAATAGTGGCCAAATGGAGTCATATAAGAATTTTTAGGCAATTTTTTTGAAGATTAAGGTAATGTTTTCGTGCTGGTCAAGGTCGAAAAATTGAAGTTAGGGTTCCTTATATCGCGGAAAAACAGACTGTTAATCGAGCAAAATAGCCACTAAGCCATTGAATATATGGAAGCTCGCTGAAAACCAATTGACGGTAAAATTGATGGTAGAGTTGACGGTAAAATATATTTAAATCCCAAAATTGCATAATCGCTATTGATGCAAAATATCCCTTGACGACCGATTAAAATGCAAGCAATATACTTGCATCATCGTCAATGAAGATATTTTTCCATGCAACTTAAACAGATCGCAAAGATAGCCGTAGGCTACCCGTTTCGGGGGAAAATCCCTGAAGTGTCGGGTACTCATGTGCTTGCGGTTCAGATGAAGGACATATCTGTTAGTGAAGGGATTAACTGGTCTACCTGTGTAGAAACCGAAACCCAAGGCAAGCGTGAGCCAGATTGGCTTAAGGCTGGCAGCATCCTATTCGTGGCTCGCGGCAGTAATAACTACTCGGTACTGATTGATAGCTCAGTAGAAAGTAAAAAAGCCGTTGCCGCGCCGCACCTCTATATCATCACCCCTAAAAAGAAAGCGCTATTGCCGGAATACCTCTCGTGGTATCTCAATCAGGAGCCTTGCTTGCGTTACTTTCAGCGCGAATCCGAAGGCACTCTTACCAAAAGTATTCGCCGCGCTGCGCTGGAGGCCACGCCCATAGCAGTGCCAAGCCTTGAGCAGCAAAAAAGCATAGTGGCGCTGGCCAATACCTTACACAAAGAACAACAACTTCTTACCCAGCTCATTAGCAATGGTCAGCTCACCATGAATGCGATAGCAACCCAACTCGCCGCTGCAAACCCTATTAAATCGAATTGAGACAGGACGACAAAAATGAATGATGTAAGCAATAAACAAGATTCTCTGCCACAAACAGCCATCAGCCAAGACACCATTAATAAAGCGCTTTGGAATGCCTGCGATACTTTTCGCGGAACGATAAACGCCGCAAACTATCAAGATTTTTTGCTCACGATGCTCTTCGTAAAATACATCAGTGATGTGTGGCAAGATCACTATGAGAAATATCAAATAGAACACGGCGATGAACCTGAATTAATTACAGAGCTACTCAAAGCCGAGCGTTTTGTTCTTCCTCCTGCGGCAAATTTTTATTCACTGTACGACCGCCGTCACGAAGCTGGAAATGGTGAGCGAATCGACCAAGCCTTACATGCAATTGAAGAAGCCAACGGCACTAAATTAAAAAATGTCTTTCAAGATATTTCTTACAATACGGATAAGTTGGGCGAAGAAAAACAAAAAAACGATACCTTGCGTCACTTGCTAGAAGATTTTGCAAAACCAGAATTAAATCTTCGACCTTCTCGCATAGGCAGCTTAGATATTATTGGTAACGCCTATGAATTTTTAATTAAAAATTTCGCCGCTGGCGGCGGCCAAAAAGCCGGTGAGTTTTATACCCCGCCAGAAGTGTCCGATTTAATTGCCGAATTAGTAGACCCAAAAGAAGGCGACGAAGCTTGTGACCCTGCGTGTGGTTCTGCTTCGCTATTGATGAAACTTGGGCGCAACATCCGCGAGAAGTTTGGCAGTAAAAAATATGCGCTCTACGGCCAAGAAGCCATTGGCTCTACTTGGTCGCTCGCCAAAATGAATATGTTTTTGCACAGTGAAGACAACCACAAAATTGAATGGGGCGATACCATTCGCAACCCCAAATTATTAGATGCCGACGGCAATTTAAAATTGTTCGACATAGTGGTCGCTAACCCGCCATTCAGTTTGGATAAGTGGGGTCACGACGATGCCGAGCACGATAAATATGGTCGCTTTCGCCGTGGCATTCCGCCCAAAACTAAAGGTGACTACGCCTTTATTTCCCACATGATTGAAACGCTAAAACCAAAGTCAGGCCGCATGGGTGTCGTTGTGCCTCACGGTGTACTGTTCCGTGGCAGCAGCGAATTAACCATTCGCGCCAAACTAATCGACGAAAACCTGTTAGACGCTGTAATAGGCCTGCCCGAAAAATTGTTTTATGGTACCGGCATTCCAGCGGCAATTTTAATTTTCCGTAAAGATCGCACAGCGGCGAATACAGATGTTCTCTTTATAGATGCCAGTCGTGAATTCAAAGCCGGTAAAAACCAAAACCTGCTTACACAAGAAAATATTGAAAAGATTGCAGCCACTTATCGTAGCCGTAAAGCGTTAGATAAATATTCATACATTGCCAGCCATAAAGAAATTCAGGAAAACGACTACAACCTGAATATTCCGCGCTATGTGGATACCTTTGAAGAAGAGCAAGAAATTGATTTGATGGCGGTGCGTAAAGAGCGTGAACAATTAAAAGCTCAGCTGGCAGAATTGGAAGTGGAGATGGCGAGATACTTGGAGGAGCTGGGTTATGGTGCCTAGTGGATGGGTAAAAAGGACAATTGATGATATCGCAATTGTCAGTTCTGGCGGTACGCCTAGTAGAAGTGAGCCATTATATTGGGGTGGAAAAATCCCTTGGGTGACAACAGCAGAAGTAGATTTTTGTGAAATTTCAGACACAAATGAAAAAATTACAGAAATTGGGTTAAGTGGTTCATCTGCAAAATTATTTCCGTCTGGAACAATTTTAATGGCCATGTATGGTCAGGGGAAGACTCGCGGGAAAGTTGCCAAGCTAGCTATAGACGCATCAACAAATCAGGCATGCGCAGCAATTCTACTCAAAGAAAATTTCTCTGTTGATTTTTACTTTCAATATTTACAGTCTCAGTATGACAATATAAGAGAGCTAAGCAATAGTGGTGGACAAGAAAATTTAAGTGGATCAATTGTTAAATCCATTCCTGTACCTGTTCCGCCGCTTCCCGAACAAAATAAAATCGCCAAAATCCTTTCTGTTTGGGATAAAGCCATCACCACGACGGAACAGCTACTTGCCAATAGCCAGCAACAGAAAAAAGCGTTAATGCAGAAATTGCTTACGGGTAAGGTGCGGTTGTTGGATGAGAATGGGGTTAGGTTTGAGGGGGAGTGGAAACAAAGTTCCTTGAAGAATTTACTCTCTATTTCAAAAGGCCAGCAATTAAATAAAGATACACTTTCTAAAGCAGATGAATTTCCTGTCATCAACGGTGGTTTAGAGCCCTCAGGGTTTACTGACCAATATAATACTGAGGCCAACACCATAACCATAAGTGAAGGTGGAAACTCTTGTGGTTATGTGGCTTTTCAGCCTCAACGTTTTTGGTGTGGAGGACACTGCTATGCAATTAATAATTTAAAGTTGAATCTTAAATTCACATATCAGCTTCTTAAGTTTAACCAAATTAAAATAATGCGCTTGCGTGTCGGTTCCGGTCTGCCAAATATACAGAAGAAAGATTTAGAAAGTTTATTGGTTTGGTTTCCAGAAAATGTGAAAGAGCAAAATAAGATTGCTTGTGCACTAGCTTCTGGTGATAAAGAAATAGTTGCATTGCAACAAAAGCTAAACGCTTTGAAACAAGAAAAAAAGGCTTTAATGCAGCAGTTGTTGACGGGTAAGCGTAGGGTAAAAATTAATTAAGAGGGAATTTATAGATGTCGATTTCACAAATGTTCCAAGATTTTTTGTCTAATCTAAAAGTAGACAATGCAGATACCATCACATTGCGCTATGAAGAAATAACGTCATGCTTGAATAAAAAATACAGAGATACGGATTCTAAAACAGCCAATAGCCTCCAAGTAGGTTCTTATGGTCGTTGGACTGCTATTAAGGGTATTTCTGACCTTGATATGCTCTATATCATGCCAAAAGGGAAATGGGACGACTATAAAGATGGTAAGCAATCACAGCTGCTGACTGACACCAGAGATGCAATTAAAGCAAGATATTCATCAACGGAGGTTTTTGTAGATCGCCTTGTGGTATGTGTTCAATATAAGGACTTCCATGTTGAAGTTCAGCCTGTGTTTGAACAGGATGACGGTAGCTTCAAATATCCAGACACCTACGATGGCGGCAGTTGGAAAATAACAAAACCTTGCGAAGAAATGACTGCAATGAAAGAGTTCGTTGCAGAGAAAAATAAAAATCTTCGCAGACTTTGCAAAATGGCCAGAGCTTGGAAAAACAAACATGGTGTGGGCATGGGCGGTCTATTGATTGATACGCTCGCCCATAATTTCTTGAGAGATACTACCGACTACGATGACAAAAGTTATCTTTATTACGACTGGATGAGTCGAGATTTTTTTAAATATCTATCAGAGCTTCCTGAACAAGACCGTTATGCAGCATTGGGTAGTGGCCAGCATGTCAAAGTGAAAGTCAAGTTTCAAAAAAATGCAAAGAAGGCTTATGAGCTTTGTTTAAAGGCAATTGAAGCAGGAACTGAAGATACGGCTAACGCAAAATGGAAAAAAGTGTATGGGAGGCCTTTCCCTGCTAATTCTGTGGTTGTTGCGAATGAATCTGTAAGTAAAGCATCGCAATCGTGGACTGACACCGAAGAATTTATTGAGGATTTTCACCCAGTTGATATCCGGTTTAATCTACAAATCGATTGCGAGGTTCACCGCAATGTTGGACTAAAAGCTAGTCTATTAGATTTTCTTTCTAAAGGGTTTGGAATTAGTAATAGCAGAAAGTTAGTCTTTAAAGTTGAAAGTTGTAATGCTCCAGAACCCTATGATATTAAATGGAAAGTATTAAACAGAGGTGTAAATGCACAAACTAGAAATTGCATTCGTGGGGATATAGTTTCCTCCAATGAATATCCTCAAAGAAGAAAAGAGACTGCTGACTTTTCTGGGACCCATTTAGTTGAATGTTATGTTATTCGATCTGGTGTAGTTGTAGCTAGAGATAAAATCAAAGTACCGATTCTGTGAGGATAAGATGAATAAAGATGATTTGCTTAAGCACATAGCTGAGACAGCATATAACGTTGGCTTTGGAGCAAAAAAACATTTCGCTACCTACGATATAGTGGCCAAAGCACCCGGTTGGATTAGCCTGATATCATTGGCTTTCGGCATCTATGCCCTTGTTTTCGATGAACTGAATACGAAATTCATTTCAGCTACTTTTATCATTTTAGGTGTGGCTGGAATGTACATTACATTTTATGACGCTAAGAAAACAGATTACATCAACAGTGGCGTAGCTTTAACAGATCATTTCAACGAATTAAAGCGATTATATGGGTTAGTAAAATCCTCAACTGGATCTCTAGACCCGCATATTCAAAAGTTGGAAGAAATTGAAAGGCAATACACTCAAGTTGGTAGCTCACATCAAATCGCTTTAAGTAATTGGTATGCGCACTATAAGTTTTTCTGGGAACAGCAAATCGGCTGGATTGATGAACAACTTAAATTTAAGCTGCTAAGAGATAAAATTCCTTTATCGTTGTCAGCGTCTATGTTTATTGCTTTAGTGGTTTTTATATATTTTATATTTTCTGGCGATATTGTAGTAACAATTTGCAGTTTAAAGCCGTAGGGAAATCTTATTGGTAAATAATACATCAAGAACGACCGCAATTTTTATTGAAAAATAACGGAAGATGAATAAGCGCAAGCGGTAAATATTAAATACGTTAAATTATTACTAGGTAAGTATTATGGAAATTAAAAAATTTCGATTACACAATGTTGGGCGTTTTAAAAATATAGAAGTCCCTTTGGCACCAACAGAAAGCAATGCCTGTAATGTAACTGTTTTTGTTGGCAATAATGGTGCTGGGAAAACCTCTCTGCTGAAGTCATTGGCTACATCCTTGAGTTGGTTTGTATCTCGCGTACGAAGTGAAAAAGGGAGCGGTAGTCCAATTCCTGAAGAGGTTATTCACAATTCAGCGCTTTCAGCGGCTGTTGATATTGAGGTACTTGATGAAAAAGGGCAAAGAAATAATCCAAATACCGACATTGAAAATCATCTGTTTCATTGGACACTAGCTAAACCACGACAAGGCAGAAAAGGGGAGCATGTAAGTCAGCTAGTTGGTGCGACTGAGCTTGCAGATCGTTATCGCCAAGCTTTGTCTAATCAAGAGAATGCCAATCTACCGCTTATTGCCTTTTATCCGGTTGAACGAGTTGTGCTGGATATTCCGCTCAAGATAAAAGATAAACACAGCTTTCTTCAGCTCGATGGGTACGATAACTCCCTTAATACAGGCGTTGATTTCAGACGTTTTTTCGAATGGTTTAGAGAGAGGGAAGACTCCGAAAACGAAACCGGTATTTCTCAAGAAATGTTGGAAAAACTTCAAAGCCTTCTGGGTAATGACAATGACGTATGGCAGCAGTTGAGCGCACTAAAAGCATCATCAAGAGACCGGCAATTGACCGCCGTGCGTACGGCTATCACAAACTTTATGCCAGGTTTCACTAATCTGAAGGTTCGCCGTAAACCTCGCTTACACATGTCAATCGATAAAAATAATGAAACATTTAATGTGCTGCAATTATCACAGGGAGAAAAATCATTAATGGCGCTTGTGGGGGATATTGCGCGCAGACTAGCAATGATGAACCCTGCGCTAGAAAATCCCTTGCAAGGCGATGGCATTGTACTTATAGATGAAGTCGATATGCATCTTCATCCAAAATGGCAAAGAAGTTTAATAGAACGACTAACTTCAACTTTTCCGAACTGCCAATTCGTGCTTAGTACGCACTCACCTCTGGTGATTAGCGATTGTAAGAATGTATTGATCTACACATTAGATGACGGCGAATTAACTGAGCTGTCATCTCAATATGGTCAAGATGCTAATACGGTTTTGTTGAGCGTAATGGATACCGATATTCGCAATTCAGTTATTGCTACAAGGCTCAACACGCTTCTTGATTTGATACAAGAAAACCAGCTTGAAAAAGCCAAGGAAGAAATTGCAAAGTTGGAGGCGGACTTACCTGCTAATAATTTGGAGCTAACTAAGGCAAAAATGCTTTTTCGCAAGCAGGAGTTAAAACATGCGAAAAATAACTAAAAGCATACCGCCAACAAGCTTTGTTGAATGGGTGAAAAGAAAGCCGAATGATAACAATGAAAATCAATGGTTCGACGCGCTCTATAATCAAGAGAAATGGAGCATCGTTAATGATCTAAGTAATCACAATACGTGCGAGCAATTTTATTTATGTGCGTATTGTTGCGATCGAATATCTGGTTCAAATGCAGATACCGTTAATGAACACGTCGAAGCAAGAGCAGTTGCGCCAAATCGGAGTCTAGATTACACAAATATCGTTGCTAGCTGTAAAACTAAAAAACAATGTGATGGCTCCCATAAAAGTCAACCCTTGCCTCTAACTCCACTCATGGATGAGTGTGAATCAGAATTAAAATTTAAAATTAGTGGAAGAGTAGAAGGCACTTCCGCAAGAGCCATAGAATCAATTCGTGTTTTAAATCTTGGTGATGCCGAACATAACAACAAAGCACTTATAGAAAAACGCAAACAGCTTTCGCACAACTTGCTATGGATGAATGGTATTAATCCTGCGGAAGGCCTAGAGGATGACGATTTACTTGAAGATTTAATTACAGATTTATTAACACCGAAAAATGGAATATTGGAGCCATTTGCGCCAGTGGTAGCCAATATTTTGAGAGATTGGATTGCAGCATAAAAAATCTATGCCTTTGGCTTAATAGTTAATTGAGATAAAAAATGACGCAAAACGCTCCAAAATTTCAGGAAGAATACAGCGCAAAAATTCCAGCTCTGGCCTTGCTTATAAATGCCGGCTGGCAATTCCTACCGCCTGAGGAAAACTTCCAGGCGCGCAACCAAAATGCAAATGAAGTGGTTTTGAGAGAGGTGTTGCGTAAAGAGCTTCAAAAACGCCGCTTTACATTCAGTGGCAAAGAATACCCATTAAGCGACAAAGCTATTGATAACTTATTGAGTGAAGTTTGTAGCCCTGCACTTAACGAGGGTTTGGCGGTAGCAAATGAACGTATTTACAACCATTTGCTGTACGGTATTTCTGTTACTGAATTTGTAGATGGGAAAAAAGCCAACCCAACTATCGCTCTGATTGATTGGTATGATCTCAGGAATAACAGTTTTCTCTTCACAGAAGAGTTTGGTGTGCTACGTACAAATGGCATAGATAGCCGCCGCCCTGACATAGTTTGTTTCGTGAATGGTATTCCTTTAGCGGTCGTAGAAGCCAAGCGCCCAGATGGCAATGCCCAAAAAGGCCCGACTATTGACGAAGGTGTTTCGCAAAATATTCGCAATCAACGCAATGATGAAATCCCCCAGCTTTTTGCTTACAGCCAATTGCTGTTATCCATTAATGGCTTGGAAGGTCGTTATGGTACTCAAGGCACTGCCAAAAAGTTCTGGGCAGCGTGGGTGGAAGAAGATATTTCTGATGCTGAGTTTTATTCCGTCAAAAACAAAAAATTAAATACTGAACAATTGAATTCTATTTTCAATTATCGCCCTGCATCGCAACGCCGTTGGTATGAACAGTTAATTGCCGGTGGCGACTTGCACGTTACTGGGCAAGATAAAATGATTATGAGTTTGTTATCACCTGCGCGCTTGCTGGAGATTACTCGCTACTTTGTCTTATTTGATAAGAAGGCAGGAAAAATTGTTGCTCGCTATCAGCAGGTGTTTGGTATTAAGCGCTTAATAGAACGTATTAATAAAAAGCGACCAGATGGTGGCCGTGAAGGTGGAGTTATTTGGCATACCACTGGCTCGGGTAAATCCTTCACGATGGTGTTTTTATCCAAAGCCTTAATCCTGCATGATTCATTAAAACAATGCCGTCTGCTGATAGTTACCGACCGTGTGGATTTGGAATCACAACTCAGCAAAACATTTAGCAGTGGTGGCGAACTTAGCAGCAAAAAAGATAAGGAAGCCGCAATGGCGACTTCTGGTAAGCGTTTGGCAGAACAAATAGGTAAAGGCAATGAACGAATTATTTTCTCATTGGTGCAAAAGTTTAATTCCGCGGCAAAGCTGCCTGAATGTTACAACCCAAGCCACGACTTTATTGTATTGATTGATGAAGGCCACCGCAGCCAAGGCGGTGAAAACCATATTCGTATGAAACTGGCTTTACCTAATGCGGCCTTTGTTGCATTCACCGGTACGCCGCTATTGAAAGACGATAAAACCACAAGCAAATTCGGCTCTATCGTCCATGCCTACACCATGCAGCGCGCGGTGGAAGATCAAACGGTTACGCCATTACTTTATGAAGAGCGCATTCCAGATTTAGATGTAAATGAGCGTGCAATAGATACTTGGTTTGATCGCATTACTCAACCTCTAACCGATGAACAAAAAATAGATTTGAAAAAGAAATTTGCGCGCAAGGGTGAAATTTATCGCGCAGAAGATCGCATCCGTTTAATTGCACTCGATATTGCTAGCCACTTTACCAATAACATTGTGGATGGCCTTAAGGGGCAGGTAGCTTGTGATAGCAAGCAGTCGGCAATCTTGTACAAAATCTTTATTGATGAAGCCATTGCACTCTTCGAACCAGATAAACAATTTGAAACTGCCGTGGTCATGTCACCGCCTGATACCCGCGAAGGTAATACAGATGTAGATGAAGCCAGCATTCCGCTGGTAGCAAAATGGTGGAGAGACAATGTAGGTACGCAAGATGAGCAGACCTATACCAAAGAAATTGTTCGCCGTTTTGAGCAAGACGAAAACTTAAAGCTAATTATTGTGGTTGATAAGTTGTTAACGGGTTTTGATGAGCCACAAAATACTGTGCTTTATATTGATAAGCCGCTCAAGGAACACAACCTTATTCAAGCCATTGCTCGTGTAAACCGTTTGCATGAGAAAAAGAAATTTGGTTTGTTGATTGATTACCGTGGCATCTTGGCAGAGCTGGATACAACCATCGCCAAATATCAAGATCTAGCCAGCCGCACACAAAGTGGATTTGATATTAACGATATCGCCGGTCTCTACAACCAAATGAGCACGGAATATAAAAAGCTACCCATGCTCTATAAAGGGTTGTGGGCGATTTTTAAAGATGTAAAAAACAAGCAAGACAATGAACAGCTTCGCCAAGTGCTTGTACCCAAGATGCAAGAAGTGAATGGCGAATTGGTGGATGTTAACTTAAAAGTCCGTGAGGATTTTTACGAGGCATTGACACACTTTTCAACCTGTCTAACCGTTGCTTTGCAATCTGTTACTTTTTTTGAAGATAAAAGCTTTACCGATGCAGACCGCAGCCATTACAAAGAAACCTTAAAACAATTCTCAAGCTTACGCCAAATTGCCAAGAATGATGCGGGTGAAACAGTCCGTTACGATGAATATGCAGATCAAGTGAAAAAGCTCTTAGATAAGCATGTTGTAGGTGTTGGCGTTAAAGAGCCTGCCGGTGTTTATGAAGTGGGCAAGATGGGCGTAAAACCAAAGCCTGAAGATTGGAACGAAGAAAAAACACGCAACGAAACCGATATTATCAAAACTCGAATCACCAAAATGATCGAGCAAGAGTTGCGTGATGATCCCTACGCCCAAGAAGCATTTTCAAAATTACTTCGTAAAGCCATCGAAGAAGCGGAAAGTCTTTTTGATCACCCACTAAAGCAATATCTGCTGTTCAAAGAGTTTGAAGAGAAAGTTGCTAACCGGCAATTAGACGAATTGCCAGATAGCTTTAAATGCAACCGCCATGCGCAGGCTTATTTTGGTGTAGCCAAAAAAACAATGCCGGAACTGTTTGCACAGTTAGATGAGCAAGCCCAAGCCAAATGGGTTCAGCTAGCGTTCGACGTAGATGAAATGGTGAATGTATCTGTTGCTGAAAATTCCATTAATCCCCAAAGCATTGAGTCAGATATTCGCAAAAAGCTATTGCCTAGAATTTTTAGCGAGTGCAAAAGTATTGGTGCAGGGATGGATCAGGCAAAGGCTATCGTCGAGTTAATTGTACAAATCACGCGTGTTGGCTTGGGAGCGGTTTAAGACTTATATGAACCTAGCCATCGCTCAACCTGCAACCAAGAAGACACCTCGTACACCTAGGGAGCATTCGCATAGCTATTCCCCTAGTTGTTATTCGATAGTCTATGGCAATGAAGTCATTCGCTTTACGCGTGAAGATCGCGCCAGTGATATTCAACGCGTCCTCATTCAAGTTCGCCCCGACTGCTCTGTTATAGTCCAAGCCCCCAGTAGTGCATTGCAAGACGATGTTGTTGCTGCGGTAAAAAAGCGAGCGCGGTGGATCTACAGCCAACTTAAAACATTTAGATCTCAACTAGAGCACAGCACACCACGCAAGTTTGTCAGTGGAGAAAGCCATTATTATTTAGGCAAGCAATACGTCCTCAAAGTAATTGAATTGAGCGATCAATCGCCTTACGTAAAATTACTGCGCGGAAAAATTGAAGTAGGACTTTCACAACGAAATGGCGATAACGTAAAAGCATTATTGGACGCTTGGTATAAAGAACGCGCCAAAGACATTTTTCATCGCCGCCTAGATGCAGTCATCGAACAAGCACTATGGGTTAAAAATAGCCCGCCACTGCGAATTCAAATCATGCAAAAACAATGGGGCAGCTGCTCCCCAAGCGGCAGACTCACGCTCAACACCCACTTAGTAAAAGCCCCCCGCGAATGCATAGACTACGTAATCCTCCACGAGCTTTGCCACATAGCTGAGCACAATCACAGCAAAAAATTCTACCGCTTAATGACTCAAGTCATGCCGAGCTGGGAAAAGGTGAAGGCTAAGCTAGATGGGATGGTGGACAGGATATTGTAAACGACAGGGCTGCTTAGTACGAATTAAAAACCATAAGTAGAACGTTGTACCTATCTTGTGACTTATTTATTCAATTATGTAAGGTTCACTTTATGACTATGTTTGAAGCAACTCATCAAAAAGAAATTCTGAAAAATCTGAATTTTGATAGCCTGTTTAAAATAAATGACGATATTTTATGCGGCTGTATCGGATTGGGCATACCTGATGTTAATCCTCGTATTAGCGGCTTTAGCTATGGGAAATCATTTGGTTATGCACTACTTACATATTTTGCAGGAAATGCGCTGGCTTATCGGAGATTGCCATTTTGTGAGGATAGAATCTATCGTCAACAATTTAGATTCGTTCGTGAACACCAAGAATTTTTAAAAAAGCTTACTCAAGAAAGGATTGATGCCGTTGTTACAGAGCTAAGAGAGTTATATTTACATACTCAAAGTGTTCTGAAAAGTGCTGGGCTAACTCATGTAAAAGTCATAAGATGGATAGGAAAAAATAAAGAAGATGGGGACGACATTCCTTATTATGAGTCAATAATTAGAGCTAAGAGAAGCGCAGAGCTGCTTGGAATAAAATCTATTGAAGTAGATATGGACATGTTAAATTCATTCGGTGGCGGTGCGTATAGCCATTTGGGAGGAGTAAAGCTTGAATTAAGTATACCTATTGAAGATATATTATATTTTAGTTCAATTTTGGCGCCTGGAAATAGTACGCCAATTATGGAATCAGGCGAATGGGTTGCTATCAACAGGTCACCAAATGGAATTGTTTCCATTCCAGTAGACGCCATCGACCATCCTGATAAATTTTTGGATGATAATAATTTTAATAAGGAAGACGCAATCAGATATATGGAAAGTTATGTACCAATTGTTGTGAAGCCTCTTGAGCAAAAGCACTTTCATAACTACAGTATTCGTTATAGAGAAATCAACGCCGATGAAATTGAAAAAATAACTCCAAGCCTAATTAAAAAAATAGTAAATAGTTTTAAAAAATATCTTTTGTGATGTATCGCCGAGAGCAATACTTTAGATTTTTCGTCACAATAAACGCGTATAAAATTTTAGGAATTACTTATGACTAAAAACTTAACAGAAGCGTTAAAAGAGTTTGTTGCAGCTAAAGGTTGGGCTGACGGAACATCAGTAAATGTACAAATAAGCCAAGATTATATTCTGATCAAAAAAGGCGACTCAAAGCCGCAGTATACCCTGGAAAAATTAATCGCTCAGTGCGACCTGAACGCTCCACAAAATTGCGATTTGGCCGATTGGGAAAGAAGCTAACAGAGTTTTATTGTACACGACCAAATAGCTCAACAACCGTTATCCCTAAAGCGTCACTTAACTGGTAAATCTTGGTTAACGTGACGTTTTTTTCGCCACGCTCGATATGCCCCATGTAACTACGATCTATGCCCGCCAGATCAGCAAAGGCTTCTTGTGAAAGGCCTTTTTCCTTTCTTAGCTCTCGAATAGCTTTACCAAATGCGGCCTGATGCAAATCTTTCATGTTTGTCCAGCTTAAAAGCTAGAACTATCAAGTTTCACAGCTTATTATTCCACGGACTAAAGCTCCCATTTCTGGGGTGTTGAGGAACATTTTATGAGCAGACTTATGAGGGGTGAGCAATGATTGTGATTGAGAAGAATGTTGATCAAATTAGAACAGGACAATGCTGGGCCGCTGTAAATGGTGATTCTGTAGTGGCTATAGTTTCAATGAGAGCCCCTAAAGATATAGAAATGGATACATATCGTGCGCAAGCACTAGATGCACTGCAAGCGCTCGGTGAGGTGGTTTCTGGGGAGGTAGTAAACTTTGAGGGACAGAAAGTATTTTGTAAGCGATTAACCCATAAAAACAGAAGTCGGAATCCCCAGGTAACCCGCACACCAAAAATATACCGATTTCTAGAATAAGCACCGACCATCAGTTTTTATTAAGCACCAACTAAATTGATGGATAGCTCTTTAACTGGGCCCTGTTGCAATTCAGTGGGCCACACCGCCGCAATTGGGTGGGGAAAGTATTGAGAATACGCACTTAGAATTCGCCGGAAAAATTTTAGTCAAAACGCCGAAACTCCCTTCTCTTTATCTATGTTATGTTATAACATAATTTAATAAATTGATATGTGCCTAAAGCAGTTTCAGGGCATATGAGGTGTAAACAATGAGGCAATCGCTATGCAACAACTCCCGGTAACCGTTCTATCAGGCTTTCTTGGCGCGGGTAAAACCACCTTGTTGAGTCATATATTGAACAATCGCGAGCAGCTGCGGGTGGCAGTTATCGTGAATGACATGAGTGAAGTGAATATAGATGCAGATTTGGTTCGTCATGACGTTGAATTGAATCGCGCCGAAGAAAAATTGGTGGAGATGAGCAACGGCTGTATTTGCTGCACCTTGCGCGAAGATTTACTGATTGAGATCAATCGGTTGGCTGTGGAGGGTCGTTTTGACTATTTGGTTATTGAGTCGACTGGGATATCTGAGCCATTGCCGATTGCGGAAACCTTCACTTTCGAGGATGAGGACGGCAAAAGTCTTTCGCACGTTGCGCGTTTGGATACGATGGTAACCGTCGTCGATGGCGCCAATTTTTTGGATGACTATTACGAAGCGTTTTCCGTGTTAGAGGCCGGCGAGTCATTGGGTGAAGACGATGATCGCAATGTCGCGGACTTATTAATCGATCAAATTGAGTTTTGCGATGTCCTTCTAATCAGTAAGACGGATTTAATCGGTGCGGAAAAACTCAATGAGTTGAAGGCAGTATTGCGGCAACTAAACACTACCGCAGAAATCCTTTCGATGACGAAAGGAAATATCCCGCTGGACAAAGTATTGAATACGAGAAAGTTTAACTTTGAAAAAGCTCAGCAATCGCCCGGATGGCTAAAAGAATTACGCGGAGAACATATTTCGGAAACGGAAGAATATGGCATTAGCAGTTTTGTTTATCGCGCGCGTCGTCCGTTCCATCCACAAAAGATCCACAATTTTTTTGCGGACCCTGAAATGAGCGGAAAGTTATTGCGCTCAAAAGGCTTTTTCTGGCTCGCGAGTCGCCCTCAATTTGCCGGGCAATGGAGCCAAGCGGGTGGTGTTGCACAACATGGTGCGGCGGGTATGTTTTGGAAGGCAACGCCGAAAGAGCATTGGCCGGAGGATCAGGAACAAGTTAACTACATTATGGAAAAATGGATTGAACCTTTTGGCGATATGCGTCAGGAATTGGTTTTTATTGGGCGTGGTATAGAAAAAGAAAGCTTCATCACTCAGTTGGATGCATGTTTGCTAACAGATGAAGAAATGTCAGCGGGGCAAACCTATTGGAAAGCATTGCCAGATCCTTTCCCAAGCTGGACAAGAGAAGAGGTATAACTTTGAGCTTTGCTAAATATGCTGCACTAATATTCACTTTTTTTGGATTATTGTTTGCAGGGTCTTGCAGCAAACAATCACCTGTTTCCAAACATGCTAATGAAGACACTAGTTCTTTGGTGATTATAAAATCTAGTGAGCCTGAAAATAATCATAGTGAAGATACAAATTATGAGCATAGGCAGTTAGGTGCTCATGTACATGGCGCTGCTTCTATGAATCTAGCGCTGGAAAACGGTCAGTTAAATATCGCGATGAGTATTCCAGGAATGGATGCAGTGGGTTTTGAGCATGCTGCTGCGTCTAGCGAAGATCAAGCAAAGCTAAATGAAGTATTAAATTATTTGCAAAAACCAGCTGTGATTTTTGTAACGCCAATTGATGCAGAATGCCAACTTATTAAAGGCGAAATATCAACTGCTTTATTAAACAAAGAAGACAAGTCAAATTCACATGCGGATGTTGATGTCAGCTATCAATGGCAGTGCAAAAATTCCTCCGCTCTAAAATTCCTAGAGGTTAAATTATTTTCTCATCTTTCACATTTGCAAAAAATAAAAGCGAGTTGGATCTCAACGGATAGGCAAGGCGCCGCTGAACTTACGCCGGCAGTTACGCTGTTAATACTTGAATAGGTAAATTACTCATCTTTATAGACCACAACGCTATCACCATCGAGACTGTAGGCAGAAGTACCAACATCTTTTTCAACGGTTTCAACATGTAGTATGCCCGTCACAGAGTAGGGTGTGTAAATATCTTTAATTTTTAAACCTTTTTGTGAGCGAACATAAATAATTTGGTTGGGCGGCGGTGGCGGAACGTGAATACAAGCACCGAAGTAGGGGACTAGGAAAAACGTTTTGATTGACTGATTGTTGTCATATTCAAGCGGAACTATATAGCCGCCAATTTTTATTTTGATGCTATTAAATTCGGGCCGCACTTTAGTGGATACCAATGCATCTTTCCAGGTTCGTTTTTGCGATTTTTCGTTAACTTTTTTATTGGTGGCGTTGACGGCAGAAGATAAGGAAGCTTCAAACTTACTGGTATCACCCGAGTTGATATTATTTTGGTTAGGTGGTCTTAATGAATTTCGGTTGGCGGGTTTGTCATTCGCTAATTCCTTCTTACTCAAAGTGTTGTGATCGACAGGTTTCATGGATTCCAGTAATTGCAAATCTTCAGCAGGCATAAGATCTGTCCACTCTACAATGCGTGGCGCAATAGATTTATTGCTCAGCATGGTGGAAACATTTTCTTTTGCATCTGCAGTAAACGCTATTGCTGAAACAAAAATGGATAGAAATACTATAATATTTTTTTTCATAAACATATTCGCTAGTTAATACATATTTGCAATTGGTTCATTATGGAACATATCAAAAATAATTTACCAGCCATTTCTTTGCGCGATGTAAAATTTGGTTGGAATAATTCAGAAATACCATTATTAGATATTGAAAATCTTCAGGTCGCTCCTAATGAGCACGTTTTTCTTCACGGATCTTCAGGCTCTGGTAAAAGCACTCTGTTGAATATTTTGGCGGGCATCAATGTGCCACAGTATGGCAATGTTGAAATACTTGGTGAATCCTTAATAAATTTATCGCCACGTAAGCGCGACCAATTTCGTGCGCAGCATATGGGTATTATTTTTCAACAATTCAATTTAATTTCCTATTTGAGTGTGTTGGATAATCTAATGCTTCGCGCCGAGTTTTCTAACCAACCAAAATACGAAGCAACGCAAAAAGCACAGGAACTTATTTTTTCATTAGGATTGAGTGATCTGGCGGATAAGAAAGCTCAATATTTGAGTGTAGGGCAACAACAGCGTGTTGCAGTAGCGCGCGCGTTAATTAATTCACCCGAAATAATTATTGCTGATGAGCCGACTTCGGCTTTGGATAGTGATAATCGCGATGTATTTATGGGATTGTTATTCAAGAGCGCGACGTCGGCCGGTTCAACTATTGTTTTTGTTAGTCACGATAAATCACTAAGTCATTTCTTTAATCGGTCATTGGAAATAACATCTTTATCTGCAGCCAATAAAAATAGGGAGGCCATTTCATGTTAATGAAATTAGCACGCTTAAGTGTATGGAATCGACGTGCAACTGCATTGCTTACATTACTGGCATTAAGTATTAGTATTGCGTTAGTGCTAGGTATTGATCATTTACGTAATCAAGCAAAAGAGAGTTTTAGCAAAACACTATCTGGTACGGATCTTATTGTGGGTGCGCGTTCTGGTTCTATTAATTTGTTGCTGTACTCAGTATTTCGTATCGGTAATGCAACCAATAATATTACCTGGCAGACTTATCAAGAGCTTGCAAAGCATTCAGGTATTGATTGGATCATTCCAATTTCTTTGGGGGATTCACATCGCGGTTATCGTGTACTGGGAACCAACGATGTTTATTTCGCACATTATCAATTTGGTCAACATCAGCCGTTAGTGTTTACTGAAGGGAAAAAATTCGAGGAAGTTTATGATGCTGTATTAGGTGCTGAAGTTGCGCAAAAATTAGGTTATAAACTCGGGGATAAAATTGTTGTTGCTCATGGTAGCAGTGAGGTTACTTTATCAAAGCATAACGATAAGCCGTTTACCGTTGTTGGTATTTTGCAACCAACGGGAACCCCTGTTGATCGTACTGTTCATGTAAGTCTCGCTGCAATCGAAGCAATTCATTTGGATTGGCAAGGCGGTGTGCAGACGCCCAGCCATAAAATCTCTGCAGAAGAAGCTCTTAAATTTGATTTAACACCAACGACAATCACTGCGATGCTAGTCGGGCTTAAATCCCGCGCGCAAACTTTTTCAGTGCAACGCCAAATTAATGAATATTCAGAAGAACCACTGCTTGCAATTTTACCGGGAGTTGCGTTGACTGAGCTTTGGTCGATGCTTGCAATGGTTGAAAATTTATTGACTGTAATTTCTATATTTGTACTAATCGCCGCACTTATGGGAATGATGACGAGCTTATTATCTGCCATGAATGAACGTCAGCGTGAAATTGCGATCTTACGGTCAGTGGGAGCAAGTGCAGGTTATTTGTTTTTGTTAGTTGAGTTAGAGGTTTTTATTATTACTGTTTTAGCGTTGCTGCTTGGAACGGGCGTTTTATCAATAGGCTTAGCGTTCGGTCAACATTACCTTGCGCAACAATTCGGATTATTTGTGACAGCAAATCCAATTCAGTCCTACACACCTGTAGCGGCGTGTGGAGTGATTTTATTGTCGCTGGTACTGGGAAGTGTTCCTGCATTTATTGCTTACCGTCGTGCATTGGGTGAGGGGCTCAGCCAACGGCTTTGATAATCTTAGTCCTCGTTAATGGCAGGTGAATTTACCCTCAGCATAAAAGACTGCATATAACACCAGTACTGTTTGCGCATACAGCTTTTATGGTGTAGTCTATATTCACAGCTGAGGCAGTCTTCTAAAAAGCTTCGGCGTATAATCAAATTACGGTCTTACTATTAATTTTTTACGTTGAGGTGTGAAATGGACGCGAACAAAGAGAAAGCGTTATTAGCTGCGCTAACCCAAATTGAACGTCAATTTGGCAAGGGAACTGTCATGCGTATGGGCGACAAAGAACAAGTCGCTATTCCTTCTATTTCTACCGGTTCCATAGGCTTGGATGTTGCCTTGGGGATTGGTGGTTTACCAAAAGGCCGTATTGTTGAAATTTACGGCCCTGAATCATCCGGTAAAACCACTTTAACACTACAGGTTATTGCTGAAGCCCAGCGTACTGGTGGCACTTGTGCCTTTATCGACGCAGAGCATGCGCTCGACCCAATTTACGCCGCGAAGCTTGGTGTAAATGTGGAAGACCTAATTATTTCGCAGCCAGATACCGGCGAACAAGCACTTGAAGTTACTGATATGTTGGTACGTTCCGGTGCTGTCGATGTATTGGTTATCGACTCAGTAGCTGCCTTAACGCCACGTGCCGAAATTGAAGGCGAAATGGGTGATCACCATGTTGGCTTGCAAGCACGTTTGATGTCGCAAGCGCTGCGTAAAATTACCGGCAATATCAAAAACGCTAACTGCCTAGTGATTTTCATTAACCAGATTCGTATGAAAATCGGCGTAATGTTTGGTAACCCTGAAACCACTACTGGTGGTAACGCGCTTAAGTTCTACGCCTCTGTGCGTTTGGATATTCGCCGTACCGGTGCGGTGAAAGAGGGTGAAGAAGTTGTTGGTTCTGAAACTCGTGTGAAGGTTGTTAAAAACAAAGTAGCGCCTCCCTTCAAGCAAGCAGAATTCCAAATTCTCTACGGCAGCGGTATCAACCGTATGGGTGAAGTTGTTGATTATGGTGTGAAACTTGGAATGATTGATAAAGCTGGTGCCTGGTATAGCTACCAAGGCAATAAAATCGGCCAAGGTAAAAACAATGTCATGAAATACTTGCAAGAGAACCCAGTGATTGCAAAAGAGCTTGAACAAAAAGTTCGTAAGGAATTATTGGAATCACCGGCGTTGTCCCTGAGTGCTGGCGGCGCAGAATCTGCTGATGAAGTTGAGCTTTCAGAATAAAATTATCGGAGTAGAAATACTCTGTAAATAAAAACGGGCCCGCACTTTAGTGACGGGCCCGTTTTTTATTTATATGAATCCATGCTCCGGGATCTTGTCTCGCTCCCAAGTTCTAGCTTGGGAGCATATGTCTGTTAAGTCGAACATGAGTTTGCGAGCAAGAGCTATAAAACAAAGTAACAGTAAATTATTTTTTTAAAAAAACGGGCCAAAATAGGCCCGTTTTTAATTCGCAAAAATATTTTTATAAGGATCTTAAAAGACTAATCCTTTCGCATCCACGCTTTTAACTCCGCGTACGTTTTGTGCAAGTTCAATCGCTAAAGCGCGTTCTGCGCTATCGCTCACATTTCCTTTTAAACTCACTACACCAGCATTCGTGCTTACATCGATATCCGTGCCGCTTACGTTACTTGAGTACAAAAAATTTGATTTTACTTTGGTGGTAATCCACGCATCAGCAACACTTTTACTGGTTTCGTTGGCGACTGTTTTAACTGCGTCACCCGTGCCTGGCTTGTCATCAACAGTTAATTGGTTTTTAACAGCTATCACTCCGCGAGTATTCGAAGCCAAGCTGGTTGCAAGTTCTTTTGCTTCTTTTGAATCCACGTTACCTGTTAGTAAAACGCGTCCACGTTTTGTTTCTACTTTGGTAGATAGATAAGAATGTTTACTCCAGAACAATCGCGCTTTAACGCCTGCTGTAATGGTCACATCATCAACTGAATCACCATAATTCGTTGTGGTTGCCGGGCTGAAATCTGGATGCACTGTAATTTTATTATCTACATCTTTAATTCCGCTAACGCCTAATGCAATCTCCTTAGCTAAATCTTTATTCGATTCTTCATCCACTTTGCCAGTAAGTACCGCTTTGCCATTATGTACGGTGACTTTAATGTCGCTTGCGCGAAGATAAGGGCTTAAAGCATAGGTTGTCCAGATTTGTGTTTCCTGACGCGCGTCGGCGATGTCTTGTTTCGCATCTGCGTAGGAAAGATTGCTTAAAAAAATAAGTGCAAATGGGAGTGCAGGTTTTATAAGTGCAACTAATGATGGTTTCATAATATCTCTCCAATGAATTATTGAATTTTTCATAATAATTTTTGGAGAGTTACTAGTCTGTGTGGTATCACACTCAGATTTTTGGAGGTATAAAGGTAGGAATAATGATTGCTTTATAATTTAATTAAAATTAAAAATGAATTTGTTGATGTTTTTTGAAGGTATAAAAAATAACTCGAAAAATGGAGGCAAATTTTTTAGATAATTTGAACTACCATTTTTCGAGTTTGAAAATTAGAAAACAAAAAATAATAAATTTCATTTAATGCTAGGTCACATTTCCGATTAGGCGATCCAATTCCTTTTTAACAACGCCATAGCATTCACACGATTTTACTTCGAGTTTTTTTCTATCCAATACTGCGATGTGACCGCGTCGGTAACGAATACAGCCAGAATTTTGTAACGCACCTGCAGCTTCAGTCACACTTTCGCGGCGCACGCCCAGCATGTTTGCAACCAATTCCTGGGTCATCTTCAATTCGCCACTGGGAATCCGGTCCACTGTTAATAATAGCCAGCGACATAACTGTTGCTCAACTGAGTGGTGACGATTGCACGCTGCGGTTTGAAACATTTGTGTCATTAGCGCTTGAATATAACGCAGCAACAAACGATTCATTAACCCCGAACTATTATTGAATTCTGCTTTTAAAATATGGCGATCCAGTCGATAGGCTTGTCCGGCAGTTTGCACAACAGCGGAACTGGGCGTTGTGTTTCCTCCGAGAATAAGAGGCACACCGACCATACCTTCATTGCCTACGCCTGCAGCTTCGGCTGAAGCACCGGTTTCAGTAACATAGTGCAATGAAATAATGCTTGTTGTCGGAAAATAAGCATATTGCAAAAGTTGGTTAGGTTCATAAAGCATCTCACCAAGTCGCAGCGTTACCAAATCCATCCGTGAAGCTATGCGGCTAAGTTCCTGCTCGCTTAGAGCGGCGAGAAGACGGTTTTGTATGAGGCTATTAGTAGTCAGTTGCATCATTATCCTTTATGCGTAATCGGCATTTCTTGACACTGAACTCCAATACCGCGGTAGCCAATAAAACGGCTTCCCTGGTCGAACATGGGTTCTCCACTAACGCGGAAGTAATGCGGGCTGCCATCTGCCGCGGTGCGGCTAAAGGAGAAATCAATGAACGGCTCACGCGCTGCAATAATATCTTGCAGGGCTTGACGTTCGTCTTCATTCCAACCTTGTGATGCAGCTAAATCAGCGGTTGATGTTGTGCCATTTTCTACAAATGAATCAACTTGTATGCCGAGCATTTCCAACACTGGCCCGGAAACCTTTGTGAATTTTCCGGTTTCATCCTGCTCCCAATACCAGTCAGATGCAAGTTCCGTCAGGCTGCGGAAACGCGCTTCACTTTCACGCAATTCAGCCGTGCGTTCCTGTACCGTCTCTTCAAGAATCTTACTGTAATTTTCCAATTTCTTATAAAGTAAACGTACTTCAAGCATGTTATGGATGCGTGTTTTTACTTCAATAATATCGAAAGGTTTACTAATAAAATCTTTTGCGCCAGCTTGCAATGCGCGCAATTTGTGGCCCGGTTGCGCTGTTAATACAATAACCGGAATGTAATGGTCTTGATCGTTTGTCTTAAGACATTCCATCACTTGAAAACCATCCATTTCTGGCATTTGTAAATCGAGCAAAATTAAATCGTAAACATTTTTGCGATGCAAGCCAGGAACTTCTACCGGGTTAGTCGTTGAACTAACGTTGGTATAACCTTCCTCGCTCAACAACTCCTCCAGCACCATAATATTGGGCTGTTGGTCGTCTACGATTAATATGCGTGCGTTAAGCACTTCCTCGTCGGTTATCTTCATATTATTTTCTCTTTACTTTTTTTCACGGATTTTTCGTTGTCGAGTTCTAAAGCTAAATCAAGGGTGTCAATAAACTCAGGAATTTTAATGGGCTTGGTTAGGTAGCGGAAGAATCCCGCTGACAAACCTTTTTCGATATCGCGAGGTATAGCATTTGCGCTTAATGCAATTACCGGTATGTGCGACGTTAAAGGATCTCGCGCGAGAATTTTTAACGCATCAGTACCATTGATGCCGGGCAAATTAATGTCCATTAAAATTAAATCGGGCAGTGTGCTGCGTGCTAAATCAATGCCGGAATAACCATCGCGAGCGGACAGCATATCAATATCGGCGCGCGCTTCTAAGATATCGCCAATCAACATTAAATTCGCAGGATTATCTTCAATGTAAAGTAATCTGAATTTGCGATTTAAATTTTTGGATTGACGCAAAGTAATTTCATTGCGTTCGCTTTCGCTAATTCCCGGGAACAGACCTTGTGCAACGGCTTCCAATTCAATACTGAATATAGTGCCTTTGCCGACGGTACTTTCCACGTCAATTTTTCCGCCCATTAATTCGATAAGTCGTTTGGTCATCACCAGACCTATACCTGTACCTTCAACAGCGCTATTTTCTTTTCCTAGGCGATTGAAGGGCTGGAATAATTGTGCCACTTTTTCTGGTGACAAGCCTTCGCCAGTGTCTTCAACACATAAGCGTACGCGACCAGGTTCGTGCTCAATAAAGGTGACGATAATTTTTCCATGTTCGCGATTATATTTAACCGCGTTTGACAGTAAATTGATTAGCACTTGTTTCAAGCGAGTGTGATCCGCTTTAACAACTACTTCAGTTTCTGGTTGATGGAAATCAATTGAAATATTGCGCTGCGTTGCTTGCGCTTCAATCATAACGTGGCACTCCTGCATTAATGCAGTGAGTGAAACATTTTCCATCGAGAAGGATAATTTCCCCGATTCAATTAAAGTCAGATCGAGAATCTCATTAATTAAGTCCAGCAAATACCAACCCGCTTGCAAGATTTGATCAATGCTGCGCTTTTGCGATGGCGATGGCGGCGTTTTGCTAGCCGCAAGTAATTGCGCAAAACCTAAAATCGCGCTCAAAGGTGTGCGCAATTCATGACTCATATTGGATAGGAAATCTGACTTAGCGAGGTTGGCTTTGTCCGCTAGGTTTTTTGCTTTCTTCAATTCAATATTGTTTTCAAGTAAGACTTTATCGAGGCGTTTGCGCTCGGTAACGTCAATCAACATATTGATACCGCCGGTAAGTTTTCCGTCGGCGTCATGCAATGGAGTAGGGTGCGCGGTAAACCAAACGCGAGTTCCATCGGGCCGTTCAGCGATGGCTTCTGCACCTAAAATTTGGCGATCTTCTTTTAGGGCAATAGCCATTGGCGATTGATCGTGAGCTAAAGGTGAACCGTCGGGGCGCCACAATTTCATTCCGACAGACCAATGATCCGTTCCCAGCTCTGGGGTTTGGCCTGAGAAATCTACTGCAGCTTGATTGAAGTGGGTGAGGGTGCCTTTGGCGTCCGTGGTGTAAATGGCAACGGGCAAGGCATCAATTACTGACCGCAAATGCCGCTCATTTTCGCGCAAGGTATTTTCAATGCTCTTACGTTCGGTGATATCCAGATTGGTACCTACAATCGATTCAACCTGACCTAACGAATTTGACCGCGTGGTTTCAACCGACCGAATGTAGCGTAAGCCTGTGTCATTTTGGGGTGTAATTCGGTATTCACGAATGCTTTGTGCACCGGTGCGAATCGCTTTTTGCTGGGCTTCTTGTTGCGTTGCTAAATCTTCCGGCAGTAAATAACTTAACCATTGTTTGTAATGAATATAGCCATCTGGTGTAGGTTCTACGCCGTAAATACGAAACATCTGCGCATCCCAGTGCACGGTATTGTTGAGCAAATTCCACTCCCAAATACCTACGCCGGTAGCTTCAGTCGCAAGACGAACACGTTGGTCGCTTTGGCGAAGTGCTTCTTCTGCGAGTTGACGCTCTGTAATATCGGTAAACAATACAATAATTTTTTTGCTGTCTGCGGTATTGTCGGGGCAGGCATAAACATCGAAGAAGCGGTCGAGTGCTTTTACTTCCTGTAAGAAGCGAATGGGCTGACCGGTTTCAATAACTTCCGCGTAGCCGTCTATAGCGGCCTGCTCATAGTCGGGTAAAATTTCTTTAACGGTTTTGCCTGTTACATCTTTGAGTCCGGTCTGTTTTTCGTAGGAAGGGTTTACTTCCACAAAACGGAAATCGACAGCTTTGTCATTCTCATAAATCATTTCGAGAATGCAGAAGCCTTCATCAATTGTGTTGAATAAATTGCGGTAGCGGTATTCCGATTCCAGTGCCGTAGCTTCGGCGAGTTTACGCGCGGTAATGTTGCGCAAAACACCGGTGAAATAGCGCTGCCCACCCAAACGCATTTCGCTTACTGCAATTTCCATAGGGAAACTGTAACCGTCTTTGTGCAAACCACCGACTTCACGAATCAGCCCGCTCGCGCGAACATCCGCTGGAACGCTGTTGTAATAATCGAGTGAGCCTTTGTCTTCAGAAAGCTCTGGAACTATCGAACTGAAACGCTTGCCAACGAGCTCGGCAGCGCTATAGCCAAACATTTTTTCGGCGGCGGTATTAACAGTTTCGATTAAATTAGTGCGCACATCGAAAGTGACAATAGCATCGGCAACTGTAGATAAAATTGTTTGCACGAGAGCCGTACTATCAAGCAATGCTTGTTGGGCTAGGTTTTCAGCGGTTACATCCCGGAACACCAGTACTGCACCAATTACCTGGCCATCGTGATCGCGCATAGGTGCACAGCTATCAGCAATAGTGCATTGGTTGCCGTTGCGAACGACTAATAATGAGTCGTGCGAACCTTGCACGGTGCCGGTAAGTGCAGCGTCCATTACTAACGTTGTAATAGGTTCGCGAGTTTCTTTGTTGAGCATGTGGAACACGTCAGCAATCGGGCGCCCCATGGCTTCATCTTGTGACCAGCCGGTAATCTGCTCGGCTACATGGTTCATTAAAGTCACGCGCGATTGCGGATCGGTCGCTATTACGGCGTCGGCAATAGAATTTAGCGTCACTTCGAGTTTCTTTTCGCTATCCTGTACGGTCACATAAGCGAGATTTAACTGGTGATTCATCGCCTCCTGAGTATCCAGCGAGCGCTTGGTTTCCTGGTGCACCAAGTCCATCAAACGCTGATGGATGTTGCGATAAATTCCGTACGCAAAAACTTGCGCGAACAACAACATGAACAAACTTGCACCCACCAAAAAGATGAACAAAAAGTTCATGTTGGTGCGGTATTGATCGTCATAATAATGCAGCTGATCAGTTTGGAGCTGCACGTAGCTTTGAACGCGCTCACGCACGTTATCCATTATCCGGCGGCCTTCGCCGCTGCGGATTTGTGGCATAAGGTCTTCAATGCTGCCTTTTCGACGTATCTCCAAGGCTTCATCAATCAGCTTCATTCGGGTTGCAATCAATTCGTTTATTGCAAGTGCTTGTTGCTTGGTTGCGGCTGTGGAGGAGATATCCTGTAATTCTTTAGCCTTGATGGGGACAATTTTGACTGCCTCGTGATACGGGCCCAGCGAAACTTCTTCGCCAGTCAGTACAAAACCACGCGCACTGGTTTCGGCATCCACCACCGCCATCAAGAGTTCTTGCGAGATATTAATCGTGTGCAAGGTTTGTTCACGCATATTGTTGGCGGTTTTCATGCGATCAAAAAACCAAAACAAAGTCGCGACTATAACCACGACCACTAGTGTAGGCATGGAAAGTAAGAAGATGTTTTTCCGGGTTGCGGATCTTTTAATCATGAATTTACCATCAAATAACGTACGACACTTCGCGACTGCTGGCATGACTGCTTACGCGAATACATCTTGTAACGACTTGGGGCGGCACCTTGGCGAAGTTTGAAAACGCTCAACTTTTCGCCTTAAACCAGTTTTAGAGGCTACTAATTAATCAGCCAAAGCTATAAGTTTTATAAGGTGCCACTAATTTTTAAGCTGAGAAACCCCATCAAACCCATAATTACAGGCCTAGGGGGTTGCCGTCTGTCTGTTACCGCTCATAAGAAAGCGACGATTTATTGTTAACTGAGGCGACTATCACATAATCCTTAAGTCTTGTCTCCAGTATTTTTTACGTGCCGAATGAAGATTTTGGATTTGTGAAGCAGACGCCAGAGGATGGGATCATTGTCAGACAAAAATTTAATTACGCTGTGCCGCGAGGGGGAATTTATGGGGAAGGAGCCATAAGGTTTTAAGCCTTTGATAGTTTGATCAAATGCTAATTTTCATTTTAAGAATATTACCGAGCGATGACTTTTTAAATTGAATTTCAAGCCACATTATTTTCATGCCTTAAATAATGTTAGCAATGATAGTTTCACTGTTTACTAATAATTTTTTTGATCCAATTTTTCCACCATTTTCTGTTCTTTGCCCTCCAGATGTCTAATTCAATTTCTGTGTGCGCTCGCGCACCGATTCATGATACCTATTTGAATGATTATGAGTCTAATAGATTGGATTATTACTGCGCGTCGATTGAGTTTAAAAATTTCAGCGCCAAATTTCTAATTCGATAAAGTTTTTTCTGCAAAATATATTTCATCATTTTTCAATTTATCTACAAGTTAGGGAGAAACTTATGAGTACAAGAAATCTTCTAGTCATTATTTTAATTTTGTTGCTGATCAGCGCAATTCCAACATGGCCTTACAGTGCCTCATGGGGCTACGGTCCGAGTGGTGGTGTAGGTGTGGTTCTTCTTGTTGTCATATTGGTGTTGATATTTAGACGACCTTAACTCCGCAAAGCGTTAATAGTTTACGAATTTAGATCACACATATTTAGCGGTTAGGTTTTATCTGGACACAGATTTTTTAAGGACTGGAAATTCACTACGTGTATTTAGATGAGCATTAATCCATCTGCTTCTACTAATTTAGGATAACAAATGAAACTTACAAACAGGTTTCAACTGCCGGAAAGTTTACCAAGCAACTTATCCCGCCTTGAAGATAAACTTGGTTCTTCCGCTTCTAGTGAAGATGCGCCCGAAACTACGCGGAATGAAATTCAATTCGAAAAAAATATTACTCCATTTTTTATTAGCGCGCCGAAAACCTGGTTTTTAAATTTCCTGAATTATATTGATGGCTGGAGTACTGATCCTTTCCCGGAGGAGGATTCAGCACCGCTCACACCATTGCGTGCCGAATTATTTAGCGTCGATCAAATGGAACAGCATGGGAAAATTCTTGCTGCCACACATCAACTAAGTCGCTTTGGTCGACACAATCGGCTGTTATCACGCCTCGACGAAAACGAAACGCTGCTTGTCGATAGTTGCACGCTGTTGATGGACGCCGTAAAAGCAAAATCTCGCATTGCACCAGCGGGCGAATGGTTGCTAGACAATTTTTATTTAGTAGAAGAGCAAATACGTATTGCTCGACAACATTTACCACGCGGTTACAGCCGCGAATTACCGCGTCTTGCCAGCGGAAATTCGCGTGGTTTACCACGGGTTTACGATTTGGCATTGGAAGTTATCGCGCATGGCGATGGCCGCATTGACTCGGTGTTATTGAGTCGATTTATCTCTGCTTATCAAACTATTGTTCCGCTCACACTCGGTGAATTGTGGGCGATTCCGATCATGCTTCGCCTTGCGTTAATTGAAAATTTGCGCCGCGTTGCCAGTCACATCACTGCTGCACGTATCTATGTAAATCAAGCGCAGGATTGGGCAACCAAATTAATTGATGTTGCCGAAAATGATCCTAAAAATTTAATTTTAGTCATGGCCGATATGGCGCGCTCTGAGCCGCCAATGGTGAGTCCATTTGTTGCAGAATTAGCGCGGCGTTTACAGGGTCACAATACCGCGCTCGCATTGCCACTTGGTTGGGTAAAAGAACGGTTGGCTGAGTCGAGTTTAACGATTGAACAAATGATTTTAGCGGAGACACAACAACAAGCCGCTGATCAGGTTTCCATTAGCAATACCATCGGTAGTTTACGATTTTTAGGTTCACATGATTGGCGAGTTTTTGTAGAAAATCTCAGCGTTGTAGATTCTATATTGCGTAAAGACGACGTTTACTGCGCGATGGATTTCGCCACACGCGATAATTATCGCCAAGTGATTGATCGTCTCGCTAAACGAATTCGCCTCACAGAAACCGATGTCGCTCGCGCAGCTATTACGCTTGCAGGTATCAGCTCTGCAAACGCAAATAGTCCTGAGCCGCACAAACAACACGTTGGTTACTATTTAATTGATCGCGGTTTATCGCAATTAGAAAAAATGGTTGGGCCGCGTTTATCTTTATTGACCAGAGTTCGTCGCAGTGTGGGTCGCGTGCCTTTATTGCTGCACGTTGGCAGTATTTTTTTGCTCACTGCAGTTTTTACAACGCTGCTGGTAGTGCGTGCAAGTGAAAGTGGCATTCATGGTTGGCCGCTCGCGGTTTTAGGAATTCTCGCTGCATTTTGTACCAGTCAATTAAGCTCGGCGTTAACCAATTGGGTTGCGCTTTTATTGGTGACGCCCAAACTTTTACCTCGCTTGGATTATTCTAAAGGCTTGCCGCAAGAAATGCGCACGCTGGTTGTAATTCCAACGCTATTAACCAGCTCAAAAAATATCGAAGATTTATTGGAAGCATTGGAAGTTCGCTACCTCGGTAATAGCGATCCATTTTTACATTTTGCATTGCTCACTGATTTTGCCGATGCCGCTACTGAAACGTTGCCGGGCGATGAGCAATTGATTGAACAAGCGCGTGCAGGAATTATCGCGCTCAATGAAAAATATGCGCCGGGCCAAAATGATCGCTTCTATTTAATTCATCGCCGTCGCTCATGGAATAGCACTGAACGTGTATGGATGGGTTACGAACGCAAGCGCGGGAAATTAGCCGATTTGAATGCGTTGTTGCGCAGCAATACTGAAACCGAAAATAATGCAGTCACTAATTTTTCAATGATCGTGGGCGATTTAACACGGTTGGTAAATGTTAAATACGTGATCACTTTGGATACCGACACACAATTACCAAGGGATTCTGCGCGTGAATTTGTCGGCACCATGGCGCACCCACTTAATCAACCACGGTTTGATGAAGCCGGTTCAAAAGTCATCGGCGGCTACGGTATTTTGCAGCCACGTATGGCGGCGAGTTTGTCCGCGAACAAACGCTCGCGTTATGCGCTTCTCTATGGTCTTGAGCCAGGTATTGATCCCTATACCCGTTCCGTTTCTGATGTGTATCAAGACTTGTTTGATGAAGGCTCATTCATTGGCAAAGGTATTTACGATGTAGATGCTTTTGAACAGACTTTGCGTGGACGTTTCCCCGAGAACCGCATTCTTAGTCACGATTTGCTCGAAGGTTGTTACACCCGTTCCGGTTTGTTGAGCGATGTACAACTTTACGAAGAAAACCCCACAACTTACGCCGCCGATGTAAGTCGTCGCGAGCGCTGGATTCGCGGTGACTGGCAAATTGCGAGTTGGCTGTTTGGCCGCGTTCCTGGATTTGATGGCAAGGCGCAATCCAATCCGCTATCTGCGTTATCGCGTTGGAAAATTCTCGATAACCTGGTGCGCAGTATTGCGCCCATCTGTTTGCTGACCTTGTTGATTTTAGGTTGGGTCATGACCACCGACGTGTGGTTTTGGACTTCCACTATTTTCGGCATAGTCTTCATTCCAGCTTTGTTAATAGGTTTTGTCGATATTTTCCGCCGCGCAAATGAGGTTGGGTTTTGGCAGCATTTTATGGCGGTAATTCAATCCGTTGAACGCAATATGGCGCAGTCCGTATTTCGCGTGAGCTGTCTGCCGCACGAAGCCATGTTTAGTTTGACGGCGATTTTACGCAGTATGAATCGCCTGTTGTTTACCCATCGTTTACTGCTGGAATGGAACCCTTATGCGGAGCAAACGAGCAAAGGGCCAGGCACCATTTGGGCTAGTTACAGATCCATGTGGGCCGGCCCAGTAATCGCTGTGATCACGGGAATTGTGCTCGGCGCTATGTATCGCGGTGCTCTTTTGGATGCATCGCCAATTCTTTTGTTATGGATAGTCGCGCCCGCCGTCGCCTGGTGGATCAGCCAACCGTTGCAACATCCTGAAGTTAAATTGAGTAACGATCAGGTTATTTTCCTGCGCAAAATCGCTCGCAAAACCTGGTTGTTCTTCGAGCGTTTCGTCAGCGCTGAAGACAATTGGTTACCGCCCGATAATTTTCAGGAATTGCCCGGCCCGGTAATCGCACATCGTACATCGCCCACCAATATGGGCTTGGCGCTACTCGCTAACGTAACCGCGCTGGATTTTGCTTATATTTCTTGTGGCACCATGCTTCAGCGTACTGAAAATACCCTAGGCACCATGGGTAAATTGGAGCGCTATCTAGGCCACTTCTACAACTGGTATGAAACCACTACCTTAAGGCCACTGCCGCCACGTTATATTTCATCGGTAGATAGCGGAAACCTAGTGGGCCATTTGATGACTCTACGAGTTGCCTTGGTTGAGCAAATTGATAAGCCCATCATTCCGCCAAACTTGTTTGATGGTTTATTGGATACCTTGCGATTGGTGATAGATACCTCTAAAGGCAATCACTCCGAAGTCGTTACGGCATCCATTCAAAACTTGCATGTGCAGTTGTTGGCTGCGACCGGTTCTGCACATACGTCCTTAAGTTCGGTATTTCAATTTTTGCAACCGCTGTCATTCAACGCCATCGCACTCGCAGCAGAATTTGAGCATACGCAAGATGATGCGTTGCAATCTGATGCAGCCGTGTGGGCAAAAGCCTTAGCAGAACAAGTGCAAGGCATGGTGCTTGAGCTTGTACATTTCGCGCCTTGGGTGGAGCTGACGGTTAGCCTTGACCCTGCTAATAAGTATTCTGAGTTGGATCGTATTCCGACTCTGCGTTACCTCGCGAATGCGAAGAATCAGCTATTGAAAGATTTGGGCGCGTCTGTTGCTCATGGTTCGCTGGCAGATCGTGCGCATCTCACCAAATTACTGCGCATGGTGGCAATTGGTTGCGAGCACGCGTCTGAACGTATCGAAAAAATCTCGCAATT
>Ga0247741_1000198_pt1 | contig 38520 bp, 51 predicted proteins | sample UWRJL213509R2_FD_180945 | JGI IMG/M metagenome (GOLD analysis project Ga0247741, IMG submission 180945) | Plant litter microbial communities from Arlington Agricultural Research Station in Wisconsin, United States - UWRJ-L213-509R-2 | ecosystem: Environmental > Terrestrial > Plant litter >... | reverse complement strand
AGAGTAGGTGTTCCATCCATGCACGAATGTTCACCCAGGAAACCGGACCGGCCGTTATCATAAACGATAACTGGAACATGAAAGAACGAGATCAGCGGCTACGAATCGGAGAAAAGAGAATTCAAGACGCACACTGGTGCTTGTCATACCACCTATTCCGTCCGTCTCCGACCCACAAACCCCAGCTGATATCCTCGCGAGTAACCGGCTTCGTGTCGTCCAACGCAACAACGATCATCGCGCTTTCAATCTTCTTCAGCAGCTCCGCGTTCTTGCCGTCGGGTGAAGCGCCAATCAGCGCCTCTCTCGCGTCGGCCCACAGATCTCGGTTGTCAGAGGTTAGCGCGCCGATGGGAGTAGAGTGGCGTTCAGAGCCAGCATGGGCGATGATATTGTTGAACTGAGCCTCGAGCTCGACTGCGCTGAATTCGCGCCCGGATGCGTCGGCGAGTGGGACAACGAAAAATCGGTTTTTGCGCAGAACAACGATGTGGTTGTTGGTTATGGGATCGAACTTGGCGGCGGTATCGGATGGCTTGACGGGGTAGCGAGAGGCGTGGAAGAGCCACTTGTAGGAGGACATGCAGAGAGGTGCACCGCGGACTTTCTCTGGTTCGAGCCGACCGCTATGACAATGTTAATTCAGGCGAAGAGAAGAATGTAGCCTGCACACCTTTCAACCAGTTCGCGGAATGGCAGCGTGGCCTTGATCAGGCTTGCAGCACGCTTGGCGGGGTCCCTCCGAAGTTTGTCGTCGACATGAAGATAGAAGTAGCTGACGAATACAACAACGGGATCGCGGTATCCCATGTATGCCGCCTCATTCCACCAGTCGCTCAGCCAGCTGGCTGTCTCTGGGGCAGCGGCGCGATCCTTCAATCTAAGTTGCAATTCTGCAGCGAGTGGTGATGACAGGAAGGAAGATACGGAGGTTTGGGTCTTGCTAAACTCGGCAGGCGTGAGGAGCGGTTGAACGCTCTCTAGATATTTCGCACATGTAGATTCCAACGTCGGAACTGGAAGTTTTGGTAGTGAAGCCTGGTATCGAAGCATTGGTGGTGCCGAGGGATCCTCTGAGTAGCCTGCTGGCAGAGGCGGCGCTGTTGACGACTTTCTCGACATTAAAGTAGGTGATTGGCGCTATTTTTGGTTGAATAGTGGTTTCTAAAGGTAAACAGGGTACTTACAATTACACGCTTTGAAGCGTTTGCAGTAAGTCTAAGCATCAGAGGACAAGTCAGCGCTGGCCTTGACGATAGTAAGAGGAGGTCGAAGTGTGGAACAAGCCAAGACGCACCTAAATAGTGGAGATAATACGTCTAGCAAATCGGAGGCCCGTTGTGACTGTCCCTTTTATTCCGGAGTCGGCGCGCGACTTGGCCGGCCACGTGAAATCACATTGCCGGATCATCAAGGTCGCCCTCGGCTGCCTGGACAACAGCCGCGGCCTAGTCGAGCAGAACTGTATATCCGGTTGGAGAACTCAGTGGATGCGTTCCTCTGACAAAGAGATCAGCTGAAGGTCGTATACGTATGCCCGACCTTTCAATTCAATGGAGAAGAATTCACATAATGTCTGTCAAGAGGCTTTCACAAGATCCAGGCGAGTCAGGCGACCAGATGGTAATTGTACGAAAGAAAAGTCGACCGGCTTGACCATCCACATCTCATTGCGACGCATATATGCGGGTTATTCACTTCGAAAGTGAGGTAAATCCCAGTTAGGCGGCGTACCCGTGTTACCCAGCTGCAAAACCTGATCAAGACAGTCAGTGCGTCGCATCTAGATCTAAGTATCAGTAAGCAGTAAGTCCCCCGATGACTGCCAAACGGGCAAGAGCTTCTGCAATGCGCAGGGGATTGGTCTGGGAGAGGGAACGGACTTAAAGGAAAGTCAGCAAGGAAAGTCCTGTACCACTACTATATACCCAGAGATTGTCGGGATTATCTAATACATATCAGATCGATACACAGGTGTTGATGAAATTCAGATGAATTGACCGTGATAACGCGCGTGCTAGGTCTCGTGATCGCGTCTCCACCTCATCTTTGAATATCTGTTAAACACTTATATAGATTTGCTTGCATAATTCCTACGGAGTCCCGTCAGGCCTAGGTCGAAACCATAACTCCGAATTGGCGCCCAGGGTTGTCTATTTATAGCAGCAATAGCATCTTGCTGAAAGCCCCTACAATCTTTTGAAAATATTTATATTACAAGATACAAGTCGGAGTTGTATAACAATCGTTCCAAATCTGACTAGATCATATAGAGGCACAACAAGAGCAGTCGACCAATCTAAAAAGTCACTTGAAACGGCGGGTTTCCGTGCACTGGGTTCTGGGTTCTGATGGGGAGGGAGGCTAGTGTACACGATTGTAAAGTCTAATACGAGGCTCCGCCTTCAGAAACTATAACACCAGTCGAAAAGAGAGGGAAAGAGCGATGATTATAATTACAGTACGCAAGAGAAGGAAAAAAGTGACTTTCATGACGTGCGAGAGTTTTGGAACTCTACATCACCGATGGTTCTCATCATTTTTACTCTCTTAGTCGCTATGCCCGGCTATTGGGAGATTTTACGCTTCCTTGCATCCAAATTTTACCGTATTGGCATTATTTCGGGGTCAAAGGCCATTCAAGTACTCCTGTCAATGATGGTGGCCATTATGGCCGGGTTCGTACCAGGCCCTTCCTGGCCAGCAGAATATCAAAATATCGTTCAAGCCTTCGAAACCAATGATTAAGCGTGTTTTATCTGGGGAGACCAGAACGGAGCGAACGACCGCGCCATCCGGCCAGTCGTCCAGCTCGTGTGTCGTAGAAGTTGTACAGCTTTTGGTATTGAAGAATTCGATCGTCTTCTGCCTGTCGAGTGAGGGAAATACGAGAATCTTCCCGTCTGATGAGAACGACATGGGGATCGCCTTGACTTCGTTTGGTGGACGAGAAGGTTGGAGGACGTCCAGGGGTGATCTGGGAATACTGCAGGTTCTTGTCTCAAGGTCCCAAAGACGTATTTCGCCAGTGTCATACACAACAACGCGAAAAAGCCGTACACGTCGCACCTGTACGAAGACTGGTTAATGTGACAGTCGCCATCTTGGGATTTCCCGACGTGTCTAGGTCCCACTTATAAATCTTGCGACTTTGGGCAGAAAATGCTACCATGACTGCGGTTGATGCGGATATGCACGTAATTGGTGTAGTGTTGAAGAATGGCGCATTGCCAGTCTTGCCTTTTACAAGGCGGTAGATAGTTCCCCTTTCATCCAATGCGAACGCGGAACGATTAGTATAGTCTCCGAAGGTGAAAGCCGTAATCGGATTGGGACCAGTGAACGGCGGAATAACGGGAGTCCGCACTCCGTCAAGACAGTCCCACTGAGATACACCTGCACGGCTTCCTACCAATAGAGGCCGCCCATTGGAGGATAGGTGCAGTGCAGAGACAGGCCCTGGCAGTGATATCGTTAGGCAACGTTCGTAAGCCTCGCTCATAATGCTGTCAGTTGTCGTGGAATATCCAGAAACAATAAGAATCCGATTGAAATGGGAGATGGTAGCTGAAGGACCATCTTCCAAAATATCGACCATTAGTTCACCCAAAGAATAGGTAAGCTGTGAGACTATCCCAGGGGAAGCCGGTGGGGGTTTCTGGGTGAATGAGTTGTCGGCACCATCATCTGATTTTGATTGTGTAGGCGTAAAAGAATGGAGCGAGTGTGTCAACGTCTTTGCAATAGCTTGCGCTGCGGGGCGCCGAAACTCCCATCGACTCCAACATCGACGAGCTAACCTCCAGATGTCCACAGACAATTGGGGCGCAGCAGCGATGGTCGGTCTACTAGGTCGTTGATGCCGAGCAACGACTAGGTTGCGTACCATAGATGACGGTACATTTCCAAATGGAATTTCGTTGGCCATGACCTTCCACCAGAGAACACATGAAAATCTGAATAGACATAGACACACCCAAGAACAACATACCTCGTATATGACCAGACCAAAAGCATAAACGTCGCTCTTCATTGATACTGGCGAGCCCATAAAGAGCTCCGGGGCCATCCAATTTTGTGGGGTACTACTTTCGGTCGGCGCTAGCGTGCAGACCTCAACCTTGAGGCGGTTAGCCCAAAGTCGGCAAGTACGGCCCTTCCTTCATTATCAATGAGAATGTTGGACCCTCGTATTGAACCGTGGATAACGTTTTGAGAATGGAGGTACGAGAGTCCAAGAGAAACTTGCTGCAGCTTGAAGAGAAGGTTAGAGGTAGGAAATAAAATATGGATACGATCAAACCAGAGACTCACAATCAGGCTTCGATCACAGTGAGGATGAGATTGGATGTAGGTGTTTACATTTCCGTTTGACATGAAAGGTGTGAGGATGTATGAGTCATCGTTGGATAACTCGACGCTGAGGAAAGCTGTTGGATGATGAATAAAATTTTGTAAGTGTAAATACGACTATTGAAGCTCACCTAGGAGGTTGTCGTGCTGAAATTTGCGTAGATTCTTTTATCAAGTATTGAGAATGTATTCTTCGAGATTGAAACCAGATTGGATCTTACGTCGATATCGCTTCGTATCATCTTTTAGACAAAATAGAATTAGTACTGGTCAAAGACAGGTACGCTGCACTCACCTGTAGATTTGGACATCGTCTAAGAACCTTTACAACCACTTGCGTATCCCCGTTCTTCAGCGTTCCACGGTACACGTTACCTCTTTGATATGATTTGTGAATTCGAACAAGCTTCATTTGGATCATAGGGACACTCACAGACCACCAGAGCCCAAGAGCTGACCTCTACCGGCCAAGGGCGAACCCGGGAATGATAGATAGATCGAGTCGCTCCCGTCCATAGTACAGGCTGAGGGGGAAGTGGCGACAGCAAGAGCAGGACACCCACCAACCGCTCATAATCAGGCGAAGCGTAATACTGATTGACGTGCAGTGCAAGTGCCTGCCCAGTGCCTTCATGGCAGACAGATGGAAAAAGCCAAGAATAAAATCAATTGACTCGGAAATTGTCAATCACGCGCCGCGTACTGTAAGTACTAAGTAGTCCCTCAAGGATCTGGTTGGAAAGGTCTTGTGCAGCGTTGTGCGGTTAGTGACTCCGGGTTGCAGTTACAGTGGCCGTAGCAGTTGCTAGTTAAAGTCGCGGACTGCTGGTGTGGTCGGTAACTTTCTCATGTACGAAATGCAAGGGCTAACCAACCCTGGCTGCTTTCAGCTTTGGCATGATGGCGGGCAAAGCGGAGCGCTGGATTAGCCCGTCACGTGCCATATGTGTAAATGACGCGTCTGGGTTTTCGAACTTCCAGTATTCACACACAAACCACCATTAGACCTCCAGAAATGACCTCAGTAAAGCTATACGTATACGATCTAAGCAATGGAATGGCAAAGCAACTCTCAAGACAAATGACGGGGCGGCAAATCGACGGGATTTGGTAAGGTCGCTCATGTCATTTGATGACTGATTGGCTGAGGTTCGAGATAGGCATACATCTGTTGTTGTGTTTAACAAAGAGATATTTTATGGGCAAGGTATTAGCAAGACAGCGCCAGGTCGCTCACATGTAAGCGCCTACATTCAATGTGTTTCCGGTGACTAACCTTGAGCATTTGGCAGCATGGACAACCGCTTCAGATAATCGACATGGGCGAAACAGCCCTAGACGAAGAGACTTTTGACGAATATCTTCAGGAAATTGGACAGCATTACACGGCAGATAAAGTGTGTATTTGACAGTTTTATCCAGCTACTGACTAATCTCTTGTCTCAACAGTATCATCTTCTAGGTAAGACGTACGAGATCGCTAGCTCCACAACGACTGACCTTTACTTTTAGATTTCAACTGCAACTCATTTACGGACGATTGTGTTGGTTTTCTGACTGGTAACACTATACCCCCTTTTATCAAAGGTAAGTGACCGTTTACCATCTCCAGCAAGTAAAGTGACTCCATTTCCTTAGATCTACCCACCGACTTTCTATCAACCCCGTTCGGGGCTGCGTTACGACCCACTATCGATGCGATGTACCGGCGTCCGTCCCCTGGTGCACCCGTACCTCCTCCTTCAGTACCAGCAGCAAATGCTTCACCAAACCCACAGCTTGCCGCCTCTATCCTCCAAGCAGTAGCATCGCACGCACAAGCTAACAACCCCAATCCTACTCAGGCAACAAAGTCCCTTACTGGATCTGTTCATATCATCACAAATCCAGCCACATTCAAGGGCTTTCTGCAGACCCATAGAGCGGCGGTCGCGTTCTTTACTAGCGCTACTTGCCCACCGTGCAGAATGATCGAACCTATCTTCGAACGGCTGTCAGAGGAGAAGGGTGTTCGTGAAGGTTTTTCGGGTGCTGGTTTCGCCAAAGTTGACATAAATGTTGGAATGGGAAGGAATCTTGCATCAGAGTGGAATATTCGTGCAACGCCTACATTTATTTTCTATTTAGACGGAAAGAAGGTTCGTACAAAATAATCTGACCCGCAGACAACAATTTCTAACATGAGACACAGATGGAGGAGATGAAGGGAGCAGATGCGAACGAGTTGAGAACGCAGGTAGACCTCCTTCTCTTCCAAGCCTATCCTCGTAGGTTCTCTTCTACCTTCACTCTCAATGTAACTAATCAATCGGCTAGCACATCCTCACACATCGTTATCGCTTCCAGCTACCCAGGCTCTATCTCTCAACCCCATCATATTCTCCCAAGCACCAGCATTTGATGCCGTCGTGACGAAGCAGAACTCCTTTATTGATGACCAGTCCTCCTGGCCTGCCTCACTTCAAACCAAAGAGCAGGTGAAATCATCGATATCAGGAACAGTTTTACCCTACTTGAAGTCACGATTTGCTACAACAGCAAAGACCCTGCCATCAGCCACCACGAGCATGCTCCAGAACTGGTCACAAGCTAGCGCTGCAATGGAAACAGCTCTACCTGTAGAGTCTCTCTTTCCCATTGTCGATATGTGGAGGATTGCCCTCCTCGACCCAGCAGTATGCTCTTGGGTCGCCAGCCTAACACCAACACCGAACCCTTCTGACCCAATCGCCATCTTCCTCCCCAAGGGCGTCCTCGCCCTCGATGCCACATCCAAAGGCGCACGAAATTACCTCTTGATCACCCTTCGACTCCTCTGCAACAGCATGTCCCATCCTGTGCTCGCAAGGAAGTTGCTGAGAAGTGTAATGAGGGATAGGATCACCGAGGTTCTGGTACCGAGCTTGCTGCACGCCGATGCGACTGTGCGCACAGCGTCGGCTAGTCTGGCGTTTAACGTTGCCGCCGTGCTGCAGAAGGAGCGAGTGGAAGCTGTGCGAACTGGAAGGGGTATCCAGCCTGACTCTGAAGATGACCTGGGGGATTGGGAGGTTGAAATGGTGAGTGCGGCGATCGAGGCACTTGACAGGGAGAACGAGAACGAGGAAGTTGGTGGGTGCTGTCAGAATTTTGTTCCTGTCGATTTCGGTTGATGTACGTCTCCTTAGTCCATCGTCTAACGGCAGCACTCGCATTCTTCCTGCGGTTGTCACCCCATTACGAGTCGCAGATCCAGCCACTGCTTGAAGTGCTCCAGAGTAGACAGACTCTGAAAGGCAAATTGGCAAAGGGTGACGGGTGGACGGCAGATGGCGGTATTTCGAAGAAGGACATAAGGAAGTTGGTGGAGGAGGTCGCAACGAAGCTCTGTGCTTAGGGCGGTCGTATATTTATTCATGAAATTAATGTATATTGGTCTAGCCCAACCTCAATCCTGTCTTGATCTTGACCATCCAGTTCCAAATCCCATGCCACACCCTTACAAGAGGGTGAGGATGAGGGCGAACATTGCGCCAAAAGAATTCGTATTTGTCATGCCCACCAGGTCGTCGACTGGGTCTGCGGCTGTAGTAAGTCAAAATATTCCCTACCACTATGTATTCTTCGATGAGCTTCATAGGAGGATGCTGGCGAGTCTAATGAATGATAAAATCAGTACAAGGTGTGCGCAGTAGCAAACAAACTCAAGAACCTTCAGCCAGTCACCTGCGCTTATGAGAATATTAGAAAAAATACTGCCTGTGAAGTCGTTTTGGGCGCCTATTTGTACGAGATAATCGCGGGCGAAGATAAGGTCTTCAGGCTCTGGATGGTGAGTTCCATAAGCTGGGCTGGTGCGTGTCGTACTATTTCCCAACATGTATGAGGCAAGCCGCATCCGAGAAGAGAAAGAAAAACTGACAATGGAGACGGCAGTTTTTTTGGCTTTTTCCTGCCAGGTGGTGGAACACTATATACAAGCTGCTGGATGTCTGGGAAAGCATCACTGTACTCCTGCTTTAAAGCAAGAACAAAACAGTGATACAAGTCAAACTTGGTTAGTGCCTGGATGATCTGTTCCGTTGGAGGTCCAGACGACGTGCAATGAAAAGCCCAGAATAAAGTAGAGTACCCCCAAGCCACTGCAACAGTCTGGTCAGAAAAGTGACAATCAACTTCAGACACGCACCATAACGTAGTTGAGTAGCAGGTTGCATAGATAAATTCAGCATGATCTTCAAAGATGCAAGGACTATTTGTTGATGAAGCGACTGTTGATCACGATAAAATTCCTTCGATCTATGTGGAATCGAGAGAAAATCTGGAAATGACTTGTGATAAAATGTGATCCCAGGTTGCCGGTAATATGTAGGTTCTGGAAAGTCCTCTGGTGGAAGATAATGGCAACCCGTTGGTTCCGATACATATACCAAGGAATGAATATTCCGTAGTGCCAAGTAACCCTCGCCAGGCTGTAAGCCAATAAAGTATTCCGCAAGGTCGAGTAACTCTGCTCGAGGACGCCATTCAATTGGGCCCGAGATTGAAGACATGACCAGTAGGATCCCTAGAACGTGCAGGGTACGATCTATATCTGGTGATGTTCGAAGAATCTGAACATACAGCTGGTCAAGGATTTCCAGCGGATTTGATGTCCCGACAGTGCTGACAGGCATCTCTAGTATTATTCGCAGACGATCTGTAGGGCGGAAGTTCGGATCGCCTACGAACTTAAGGATGGTGGCAGAATATATGAACTGGCCGGAGGACCAATCCACCAGCTTGTCAATGTCCTCCGGAGAAGGCCATGGCATGGGGACGTTCATCATCGACTGTCGGTGTGCAGGGTTATTGAGAATGTCTGCGAAGCCGGACTCGAGAGATGTCCGTACATCTTCGTCGACTTCGGGTGTTTGGTCCAAGGATATCTGCCAGGTATTGCGCGCTAGTTGTCCATAGTCGAATTCAGCGCGAATCCACGGCTCAGGTCGGCTGGGGATGACGAAGCAGATGGGAAAGACACCATGTTGGAATACTGAACCGATTGTTTGCAGGATGTAAGATTGTATACTCTCTCCTTCGCATTCATCAAGTCCATCAATGACGATGACAGTGGGTCTGGTGCTGAGGTCGATGCCTTGGAGCGGTTCAATGATGAGTTTCTGTAATTGAATTTCGATTGATTTGGTGGTAATAGATGGATCGCTCGCGACGGCCTTTTCAATCCTTTCCCCAATCTCGGGTCTTGCGATCGCCAGCTGGTAAGCGATTGTCGCAAAGAGATATTGCGCAGTGTACAGTGCGCGAAAAAAGGAAGCTCCCAGCCAAGTATCCCTCCTTCTCAATCATTTCGCAGAACGTTTGCGCAATGGCCGTCTTTCCAGCGCCAGCGGGGCCTCTGAGCCAAAGGACACTCGATGTACGAAGGAGATTCGTGACTCATTCGAACATGCTGTTCACGACTGCTCGACGAGTATTGGGGTGACACCTAGGAGGCGGGAAACGTTCGGCTGAATCGTGAGCAGCGCCATGGGTGCTCCTTTGGTGCAGTAATTGGATGCCTGTTTGGACACGTCAATGCCATTGCATCCTTGAAGACACTGCTAATGAGAATATAACTAACCAGTAAGACCAGTTTGGTCTACGTTGATGAAAGAACCTCCCTGTACGAGTACAGTTTGAGCGTTTGGGAACATTTAACGCAACCAAAGGGACAGAATTGCGTTATGAATGGATTTCATGGAAGACGAGCAAGACAAGTTTCGCTGTCAATGTCATCGTGCATATGTGGAAATCACGTGAGAATAACTCTCACGCTAGACGCCCGTTGCCCGTCCAAGGCATCGACTAAGTATTCATTGACACAGTATTCACAATTCAAAGTGCCCATAAACCGATCGCAACCGTGATGAGTAGTCATTGCTTTGAAGTTCGCCATCGCTGTTCGCCTCATCAAAAAGCCATGCGTTATGAAAATTTAAATAATCAGTCAACACGACCCGGTCATGGAAACCCGATCTTTCCATGAAGGGGGGATGTTCTGCCTTTCGAAGAGGACGAGTTCTCCGTTCAACCAAATGGTGCTCTCACAACAATCAGACACTGGCAGCCGGACTTGCTGCCCATGGGGCTGCTCAGATTCTCTGGGGTCATTCCTCCTTAATCTTCCATTCACGACCAATAATCGATTACACAAGTGTGTGGCCCTGCTCAGATGAATTTCGATCATCCCAGTGGTCATCAAGCCTTCACAACCAGCTTGTAGAAGCTTGTAGAGCGCTCTGCCCGAAGACGACGAACAGCCCCATTTACCTCTCAAGCGATCGAGATACGCTCTTCAACGTAATGACACCTCCACGAACCTCAACAACTGCTGGCAAGGAGCATTCCGTATGCATGGCCGTTTGCGAGGATAACTTCTAAGAATTCACCAATGATTCCGAACTTGAAGGAACTCTCATATTCGTTTTTGCGAAGCGCATACCCCTCCAAATTATATTGCATCAAAATCAAACAGGATGATTACCCCGTACCTTCCAGTTATGTCGCTTTTGGCAGCGGAGCCTGCATATGTCCGGCAGGAGATACCGCTGAGTTTGGAGGCCGATGCCACATCACCAGACTGGTTGCTTCCATGTATATTTGTCGTAGGTGCCTCCATTCATTTATACGCTGTTCGGACAATAGCAATGCTGCCTTTAGACACTCTCTTTGCGTAAATCAGGCATCCAGATGACATTGGCACTATTGGGCGCCCCCCGCAATACACCGTTCTCATTGGCGCGTTTCTGGACTCAGGAACATATTGCCCATATCTCTGAACGTATAAAGATAGGACCGCCAACGATGATCTCCCAACGAGATTTACCCCTGCTCGATACACTGCTATGTCGATTGAAGTAATCGCCAAATCATCGAGACCCAGCCTGGTCAAAGCCGAAGACAGCACACTTGTCTCCGACATCTGGTTCAAAACTGATCCCTTGGATAGACACTTCATCTATCGCACCGTACAACTCCAGCTACAGACTGAATCCTGCGACCATGGTCATTCCGAAACGATGGGCGCAGGTTGTTGGAGCTGGTTCGAGCTTGTCATTTTCAAGGACAAGGACTCTGTGGAACCTGAGAAGATAGACGGCAAAGTCCAGGCGTGGAGAAGCCATGGAAATCGTATGGACCCCGAGGACAAGCAAGGCTCTGTTGCGAGCCACTTCGGTGTCGTTTTTGACCGTCGCCATGAGTTGTTGGATACGCTCGAGGTACGCGTCGTCTCTCCATGCTTTCGTGCCGCTTACTGAATCATTATCTCTTCTAGGTTGGTAATGTCATTGGTGTTAGAGTTTGTGCTCAGAACCATGGATGGGTGAACGACGCTCGAAAGGGATCCTTAGTTGCAAAGATTCTCGACGAAGGTACATTCGCCAATTGCTGGATGCACCTACGATACTTATCCAATCATTTGTACAGACATCTTCACGCCTATGAACTGGACTCTCACCTCCGGGCATAACCTGGGCGACATCCCAACAACCATTGACGACGGTGTCTACTCCCTCATCCCAACGAACAGCTGTCACATCAAGTCCACGGGAGATGAGCAGGCAGACATCCTATGGTTTTCAACTCCAGTCAGTATCTATCCCTTTCTGAGAGTAATATAAGTCTGTTTACTAATCGATGAAATATAGATCCTGGACGCCGACGCGGTTGAAAAGATCCAAGACATCCAACTCATTACTCAGGCGCATCACGAAGGCACTCCAGTGGAGACCTCTGAAAATATTTGGTGTTGGTTCGATCTTGTGATCCTGGATAACGCAGAAGCGCCCGCGCCCAGGGTACAGGATGGTCGGGCTCTTGTGTGGCGCAGCCACGATATCCCAAGAGAAGCCACAGGCGAAGACGAACAAACTGGCAAGCTTTTCGGACGAGATCATGAGATGCTTGGCCTCTTGAAGGTCCTTTTCGCCCCTACTCAATTTTGTCTCATCTCACAACCTGATCCCAGGTCGGAAACGTCATTGCTGTACGTGCATGTGCCCGATTCCCAGGTTGGGAACTCGATGCGCACTATGCTCGACTTGTAGTTCGCATCTCTAACAAAGGTATGCGGAACACTCATTCCTCGACTAGAAGTGTTCTCACTGGTGTGTAATTTTAGGGGAGCGGCATGTTGCACCCAAACCTGCGGTCGACTGGGCCAAAGTGGAGAGAGCGAACCTGAGGCTGCAGAAGACTCTCGAACAATACCTTGACGCAACTACGCCAGCCACAGACCCTGCCGCCCTATCCGTCGAGACGGCACTCCTTACACAGGAATTGCGTTCAGATCGCCGGTACGGTGTTGGCGAAAGGCCATTGCGTCTTCTCTCCCTCGGTGAGTTGTGAATTCATTATTACCATTTTATTGACGCTGATACACTCTCCAACAGACGGTGGAGGAGTTCGAGGGATCTCTGCTTTATATGTACTCAAAGCCATTATGGGCAAGATTGCGGGGGATCCAAATGCAAAGCCATGCGACTATTTTGATATGATGTGCGGTACTAGCACTGGCGGGTAAGCATAGCCCTCTTCATTGACCTACCGCGGAAACGCTGATTCGACGTCTTACCTCAAGCCTCATCGCAATAATGCTGGGACGGTTAAGAATGACAATTGACCAGGTCATAGAGTCCTACACGAAACTGGCTTCAAAGATCTTCGCCGCTGGCCTCCTCAGTAAGATCGGGAGTGGTGCAACCACTGGAGCACGTTTCTCTGCCGAAAACTTGGAGAACGCTATCAAAGAAGTCGTCGCCCTATACAGTGGGAACAACAACAAAGATGCACCAATGAGAGACCCATTGGAGAATGGGTGCCCTGTGTGAGTGACTTCACGACATTCCCTCTATATCTCTGACTTACACTATTCAGATTTGTTTGCGCAACTCGCGCCGATGATCTCAGCAATCGAGTCGCAACCCATCTTCGCACATACATCAACAAGAATGTCGAGAAGTCTTATGCTGATTACAAAATCTGGGAAGCCTCTAGAGCAACATCTGCTGCTCCTACTTATTTCCCAAGGATGGAATTGGATGGTCTTGAATATGTGGATGGAGGTGTAGGCTTCAACAACCCGGTCCTCTTGTAAGTCCTACTGGGGCTTCCACTGAGATACATATACTTATTTCGTCTTTAGGCTTATGGGCGAAGCGCGTCTTCATTTTGGATTTGCCAGGCCCGTGGGCTGTCTCGTTACCATTGGTACTGGTATGAGTCCCAACGTAGCCCTACCTGCGCAAGGCACAAATCCGATTTCCGCGGCAACCAGCACTGCTATAACCCTGGAGAAGATGTCGGAGCTTGCTACTAAAACAGAAAATGCGAACCGGATGGCACAACCACTCTGCGAGACAGGCACGTATTACCGCTTTAACGTTGGAGAACGTTCGGGCGACAACTGGAAGGATATCACTATCGATCTGGCGGACTACAAACATATGGAGGAGTTCGCACAGCTGACGCAGAGGTATATGCAGACTCAAGAGGAGATTAAAAGGTCAGGTGAATGTGCTACGAAACTGCCTCCCAAGAAGCCTGCCCCTCAGGGTACCAAATCATCTTAAGCAATTTAATACTATGTAACTGTTTCGTTGTACATTTGTATGTTTTAATCTACCGATGGTGTATTTCCCCCCGTACTTGATGATAATTGTGATGGGGCCATGGCTTCGTACGCGGCAATGCCCACCACCGTTCCACAGCTCGTATATTCTCTGACCACCAACTATACCCGCTTTAAGGTTAAGGTACGGCTATCTATTTGTCGATGACAGGGGTTTTGCTATCAGCACAGCTTTTCCCGGGCCGGATATGAACGCGCATCACCCCTCGAGAAGCGCCTTGAAGTGAGCGACTGTCAGCCTTAACTATCACCATCCTGTTTCTCTTACCACAGCGGTAGCATATATTCCTTGTTCACTAATGGAGGGCACTTTGACGACGACGAGCCTTCCTGCCGAGCTGGCTGGGCATCTAGGAAACCTGACTAAGGAGCAGGAAGCAGTGTTCACCACCTTCAAAGAGAATCTAACGAATGCGAAACTTTACACGCCGGCGACTGAAGGGAAAGCAGCTTCCCATAGAGAGACGACGTTAATGTATGTCTCCAGCGCCTTGAGGAAACGCCAGACTCGTCACTGACGTTCCAGACTTTCACTAGCTGTTTTCTACGGGCGAGAAGTTTCAATATCGTTGATGCTCAGAAACAGTTCTCTGACTCTGAAGAGTGGAGGAAGAAGCGCAATGTATCGAAACTTCTTGCCGAGATGCCTACGAAAGATTTTGTTGACGCTCAAAAGTACTATCCTCGGTGGACTGGCAGGAGAAACAAGGTGCGTGCCTCCATCTCGCGCAGCGCTCCAACTTTCTGACTGGTATAATGCAGCTTGGCATACCCTACCATGTTTACCATTTGGCCTCTCTGCAACCTCTTCAGCGAGAGTTGGATGCCGTCCCAGCTGAAGAGAGGTACAACAGAATGTACGCGACCGTTCGGCAACCCTCCTTGTGTTGCGCATATACTCAAATATCTCCCAACAGTGTCGTACTGACTGAATACGTGAATACCTTTGTATTCCCGCTGTGCTCAGATCTCCCTCACTCAACAGAACCAATCCCCATCTCGTCGGCAATGACGATCATTGACCTCGAAAACGTTTCTTTTGGAGCAATGTGGAGACTCCGAAGTCACCTACAGGAAGCGTCCAAGTTATCCACGGCCAACTATCCCGAGACGTTACATTCTATCGCAATTGTCAACTCACCATCTTTCTTTCCCACTATTTGGAATTGGATCAAGGTTTGTGACTGCAGTTGAACGTGCGCCCGAAGTTTACTCATTGTCTGCCAATTAGGGTTGGTTTGACGAAGGTACGCGTCGAAAGATCCACGTACTGGGTAACGATATGGGTTCTACTCTTCGTGACCTCATCGACCCCAAAGATCTACCCGTGAAATATGGAGGGGAACTGGAATGGAATTTTGATGACCTACCAAACCTCGATGAAGATACCAAGAAGCTTATCGGAGAGATGCCAGTGGGCCCAGCAGTCTTCATTGATGGCAAGGTAGTGCAACCGCCTCCGCTTCCGCTGGCGTAACATAACATGTAATTATTCGTCTTTATGACTAAGTATGTAGAAGTGCACACCATCAAGCTAGGGACTTGAATTAGAAATTAGTACTATGATACAAATGCATTGCGGTTTGGGGTATCGATCATCTACATCGAATGGCATATAACTAGTGCATGATTACAGAAAACAACAATCGTTCCAATAAAAAAATAGTAAGCACGGTCCAACGTGTCCCATAGTATAAGCCACAGTAACTTCATGAAGCAATGAAAGGAATATGAAAGAAATGTAGGGTTCCAGTTAGCTTTACAGAAAGTCTTCTTCCTCAGGTTCTGCAGTTAAGCCATCTTCGTTCCATATCTCGAGGAACTGCAATTATGCGTCAGAGATGTCTCGAGATTAAAGGAGGGAAACACATACTCTGGCTTTCTGCACATCAGCATCTTCGGTCGTGATAAGTGGATTAGTCGCAAAAGCGAGGCGAGCCCACGAAATGGGATTCTCATTGCGTTTAGAAGCGGCCTTGTCACCCACAGCGCTCTTCTTCCCGATGACAAACTTGTTACATTTGCTGAAAGTCCGATGTAAGCTCCTCGAAATTGGACGCTATGAGAAGATCACTTACTCTTCGGAGAGTGAATACAACGTCTTTAGGTGAGCCTTGAGAAGCATCACGATGGCGATTATTACTGAAGTTCGCATAAGAGCGACATGATCGTATTCTTTGCCTCCTTGTTTAGGCTGAGGTCCGGGATGTTCGAGGGGAATAACGTCCATGGCATCATCCTTGAATGATCGTTGAGTGATTGCAAAGATACCAGACAAGCCTGACACATACCACCGTAGGATGCTCGAGACCGGCCTTCGAACCAGGCTGGGTTAGAGGTTGAGACAAAGATGGCGCATGCAAGTGACTGAGAAGGTGCGAGGGGGAAATAATTTCTAAGAGCTGCATGCCAGTGGTAGACAGAACGCTCGTGAGGTACTTGATGACGGTGAGAACTTCCTCCTGGGTTTTGTAATCGAATGCAGCGAAATTCTCAGCCATATACCGAGTATAATTAACGTCATCCTACATATAAATTAGGCTTGAATGTCCAGGCTAGTTCGAAAGAACAAACCTGCGAAGATTCGAAGGACTCGCTTTCTTGGAAGATCTTGACGAGAGCCTTTAAGAAATCTTGTCGCGTCGGCCGCTTTTCGCGAACGTGAGAATACCACCTTTGAAGAAGGGCTACAGGCATAGGTTGCAGGCGGAAACCTATGGATGAAACGGTCAGCGAAAGTCAGGCTTTCTTTATGGTAAGCTCACCTTGCACAGGACCGGTTGCTATTTTCTTCTGATAGTCGAATGATTTCCTAGCACTGATCGTATAGCGAGTATTGAGCAGAGATGAATGTTTTCCTTGTAGGATGGCATGGAGAGCGCTCGCTCTGTTACTGATAGTAACGACAGGACTAGTCTCCAAAGCCACAATGACTGGGAATGATTGTAGAGGATGGGCAAGGCCCTGCTTGATAGTGAAGCTGAGAACATCGATCGCGACGGCTTGAATCTGGGCATTCTGCGAGAGGGCAGCTTCCAAGACGTGTTCGAGATATCGTTGAACGATCGCGGAGCTCACACTAAGGATAATAAATTAGAATCTCCGAGATCAGCAAGAGCATAAATTTACCCAGAATCGGCAAATCCATCACTATTACCAACCAACTCGTCCATGTTGACGTCGTTGGACTTGGGTTTGGTCTTCGATGACTCTATAAAATATGTGAAGATCAAAGATCCTTTTCAATGCACAGATGTTCGTACCTTTCTGTTGTGCAGAGTGCTTGGCAGCTTCGGATACCAGGAAATCTTGAATAATCTTCAGAAGACGGCCTTTTCCTTCTTCCTCTGGGGAGGCAAAGATTTCATCCATGATACGTGCTGACCGCTCCATAGTCATCAGTGTTGGTTGTGCGCGGAAAAGGAAGCCTGGAGTGAAGGTCAGAGATGGTTTCATCACAAGATACAGATGCAAACCTAAACACTGCAAAATGCGTCCTCGGAGACTGGAATTGTCGTACTTCTCATAGAGAGTCAACAGAGTCATGTATATATGCTCCGTGATCGAGCCTTGGGAAATGCTGTCAAGGTCAGCAGCAAGATCTGAGATTTTTTTAAATTTAGTAATAGCAATGGGTGATTATAATGACGACTAACTTGGCTGATCCTTCCGCAGAGTGTCGAATTTGCAATGCTCGGCAAGCAGCGCGACAATAAAAATGAGAATGATGAGTGCACGTATCTCGTTCGGTCCAAGATCTTGCGAGGCAGGTCGCTTGACAGTTTGTTGTAGACGAGCTAACGAGTTCCATAAGTTTATGGTAGGACTAAAACATGTCTGGGAAGCGTACCATTGCATGATTTCATAAGATTGACCAGTCGGTTGAAGTCGTGGGTAAGATTTTGCACAACAACGCACATACAGCCCACAGTCTCTTGCAATACCTGCACGCCACCGCTGCCCGAAGGCTTGATGATCATAGGTTGCAACGCTGCTTGAAGTTCTTGACCGAACTTTGCTGCTGTTTTAGGCATGTGCGGTATTGATACTCTGAACATTTTCAGCAAGTAATCAGAGGTGGCAAGTTCTTCCGCCTGAAAGTAGATGTATCAGAAATAAATTCGAGGACTGGACGTGGTCGGTTGCGTACAGAGCTGGCATTCTTGAGGTAAGGAAGTAAGGTTGATGCATTGGATCCTGACAGGATAGATGGATAGGCCGAAGCTAAGAGATAGATTGTCCGGATGCAATTTATGACGGTCTACAAGGAAAAATCCAATGAGTAATGCTCCAAAAAGAGACGCCAACTTACGAATCCAGGAAGATCGGATGCATCGACCAGACCATCTATCAAAGCCTCGCATACCTCAGCATATCGAGCATGCAGGGATGAGCTTTCCGCGTCTTCTTTGCTTGCCATTATCTTGTGGAGGACATCTTCCAGAGGTGATTGTCGATCTTTGAAGTTCGCAGACGTGCCCATGATCACCGAGACCTTGGCCAAAAGAGCGGTCTTATCGTGGCTATTGGATGGTACGGGTGTCCGAGTTTTCAGGGCCGAGGGCAACGGCAAAGGGGGGAACCAGAGCTCTTCGATGGATTTGATAGCGAGATCCTTCACTGAGTCGTCTTCGTCCATCATTCGCAGAACCAACCTCGTTGCAATATCAATGCGACGAGCGTTGTCTGTTGTTACACCATAGAAAGACTTGAGAAGCTTGATGACACGCTTGCGAACGCTTAGACCCGTATCCTATAACCACGTCATTACTCAACGTCGAAGTGTTAGCAGCAAATCCGCCTACCGCCATACGATCCGCAATCCTCTGATAGTAATCCCCAGCAACTTCCGGTGAGTCAAGCATGTACCTACCGATCAGCTCAACGGCGGCATCACGAACAGCCGGGGAACTATCGAGAAGGTGACTTTCAATACCGCGACGAACATTTGGCTATATGCAGCATTGTAAGATGGCTATGCTTGGAATAGGTGATATTAATAATACTAACCGCAGAAAGGATGGTTGAGTCACTGGTGACAATTTGACCAAGGGCCTTCAAAGCCCTTGTACGCATGAAGATGTGGGGCGCATCCAACGCTATGAGAATAATGTTCAAGATAGGATGGAAGGAGTTCCGAAGGCTCTGTTTCGTGCCAATCTCTTCCGCCAGTTCATCGACTCTCACAGCTTCTTCCTGAGATCTGTTCCACCACAGTTAGAAAATCACAAAACTGAAGAAAAACCGACATACCCAACGTTGAATACATCAGCTGAGGGGTCTTTCCAGACTTCCCGTAAAGCGGCCTTTAGACGTTGCCCGAAGGCAAGCAGCTTGTTTTCGTCTTTGATATTCAAGTCTTCGTCTGCTCCTGGATGCTCCAACCATTCATGAACTTGTTTCAATGACGAAGCCAGTTCTTGTCCAAGTGTTGCTGCGGTTAATTCTCGTGCGCTCTGCAAGAGATTGGTCGAGATACGTGCCAGACATTATTTAACTTACATCATATGCTTGGTCCTCCGAAGAGCGTTTGCATAGGTGCGATGCTATATCTTGATGAGCTTCCAAGAACCTGTTAAGTCCTTTCAGACTAAGACTTGTCACAACCTATGCGAGGCGGCGTCAGACTGAAGGCGCAGAACCAGAGAAAGAGTGTACTTCATCAAGGGGCTTTAATGGTCTCTTTGAAGGGTTGTCGCTTGTCTCGCGCTGAAACTTCAAGACGCTGGTTCGTATCTTGGCAGCAATGACGCCCAGGTGATCGAGGGCCATTTGCTTAGCTGCATTGGAGTCCGTTTGCGAAATTGTCTTCACGTCGTCCAGTGACGAGACCTAAGCAGGGCAGTATCAAATCCTGAACGAACTCCGTAGTTCGAATATTAAAATCACCATGAACTTCGACGCTATACTTAGAATCAATCCTGCAGCGGGCCATTCAGGCCAGAAAAGGACGACCAGAAGATCCTCAATGAGATTGTCGAATATGGTGCGGTATTCTGCTTCATTGGAGTTTTTAGTCGCCTTTCCTTTCCCAGATCTTTGTGTGAGAAACAAGATGATTGTCTTCGCTGCCTTGGTCGCAGATTCCAAGGCTGTGCCATACAGACGGATCTCCTGGTAAAACGATCAGAACAAGTGGCTTGAAATGAGGATGGGGATGCACCTCGTGATCGTTCTCGTTGAGAAACGGTTCAGGTGGTGCGGGTTGACTTTCTGAAAAGCTCTCTTGCCGCCGTAGAGCCAAACTATTTTGTCGAAGCTTTTCGATCTTTTTGGCGTCGATGCGTACATCATGTGCAGAAGTTTGAACAAGCTGCAGAAGCAACGCCGAGACTGTGCGGATGGAACGGCCATCTCGAAGCCTGACAACACGGGTTGGCTTAGTCCAGCTAGGTAACTCTGCTTGCTTACCGAAACTGGCCAGCTTTCTGCTTTGTATCGCTAAGTTTGATGAGGGAGGTCAGAATTTCCTCTATGATCCATGATCTCTGATCCTCGTGGTTGGCGAAGACCTATGAATTTGCTCAGATTTACTCTTGATAGAATGGTACACTAGAACTTACACTTCTGATCAAAGAAAGGGCGTCCAGGCGAAGACCTCTCATAGCACTCTTACCCAAAGTCTTAATGATTACATTATCCTTCTTGCTCTTGGCGTCCTCTCCACCGGCATCCACCACGAAGAAGGGACCAATTGCTATGTACACAGCAGATATGATGATGGAGTCCGACATGGCCACACTTTCAGCGTTGATGAGGTTGTTGGTGCGCGGTATCACAGCTGACAGAGCCTGGAATAGTTCACCTAGCTGCTGTCGATGTCCGGAAGATGCAAAGTTGCTGCTTTTGACGATGCCTTGCAGAAGAATATTGGGGTTCAAACCAACACCAGCTTCGGCTGATGCCTCGACAAAGGGGTACAGTATTTTGGTAAGCTGGTTCTTGATAGCATTCAGACAGGAAGTTATCAATTCCTCCGAGTAGAGCTAACCGTATTATGAGACCAGGTGATAATGCATAGGAAGTTCAATCATACCTGTTTGGTGAGCCTGTCGCTTCCCAGAAGTGCGATACATGCGTCAGCAGCGAGAATGCTGTCTCGCGCTACATCCAGCAGACCAGAGAGTTTATCAAAGTCGGCGTCGTTCAGATTTACGCTGGATGGTCCGTCATTGCCAATGGAGCCGCCATCACCTTCATCTCCATCCCTGGGAGTCTGCGAACGCGAGCGACTGTCATTCTTTTTGCCTTTAGCAGCCTTCTTAGTGCTGGGTTTCTTCGGTGACGATTTGGTAGACAATGCGACCGGATGATGCGCAAATGGTGCGATGTCTTCCCCTGCTTTTACACTTCTGTCTAAGATTTTGAGCAGCCGCGAAAGCATCTGAGTGTCAACATCAGCCATCCGTCCCTTTCCTCTTGGGGTTCCCATAATACCCGCTGTTGACTGCCGCATACGTTTCGAAGGACGCGCAACATGGCCAATGTACTTCGTAAGTTTTCGGATTACGGCTGGAGATAATTGAGGTCGTGAACAATCTGTTGACATTGGCGAGAAGAAATCATGATTCAGGTCGCTCGCTTCAACCTCAGGAGGTAGTGAATCCTCAGCCTCGAAGATGTCCTCTATCAGCGAAGTCAGCTTTTCAAGAGGGCCTGGAAACGGAGATTAGCTGTAGTGAGGTTATTTGAACATACGAGACATACCACGCTCATCTCTATCCCCTGTGCGACGAGCCGAACTCTTCACGGAATCGTTGATGTTAAATGGTTTAATTGGGCTCGAGGGTTCACCGTCTTCAGATCCATAACCTCCCAGATCATCTGGAGTGTCACCAATGGCCTCTCGTTTGGAAGAGTCCGCATGGCTACCCTTTCGAGAGGAAGCCGGCGTTAACAAGGGTTTGGAGGGAATGGCAACGTAGGCAAGGTTCATGACACGCTTATGAGTTGGAGTTGAGTCGACAGACATTCGAGACATATTTGAGAACGACGTTGCAGATGAGCTTGGTGTAACTGGGATGCTTGACTGGCTGGATTGCGGTGTCTTTGCCACATTCAATTGATGTCTGAGAGATGGCGTAGAAGGTGTCTTGAATAGCTGTGGACGTTTCACAGACTTGACCTGAATCTCAACAACCGGTTTTCGTTTCTGGGGCGTAACGGATGTGCTTGACATTGTCCTAGTCGCGCCTCCGGATCGCAAAGCTAATGGGTCGGGACTCTCTTCTGGTGGAGCTTGTTTTGGCTTTGGAGGGGGCGTTACAGGTCGCGCATGCTCAAGTCGCACAGGCTCAGCTTTGACAATAGGAGTAGGTACTTGGTTCATTTGCCGCGACTTGCGCTCCAAAAAATCGTCGTAGAAGGCCTGCGATTCCTGGGGTTGGTACACTCTCGGTGGATGTGGCTGGTGGTGAGGCTGTGGGTGAGGAGATGGTCCACCCAAAGCATATGCCAGTGATGACGATGATGTATTAATGCCTGGAGGTGGGGGCGTTGGGTATGCAGTACTTGGCGCCATCCTCTGGAAAACAGATTGCGCAAAATGCGTCGTCTGATAGGACGAAGGAGGTAACGGGCTTGTCCAATTCGTTGTTTCTCTGTATTGACATGATCTATATAGCATATAACCAGTCAGTGGAGTGCGTATATGCGCGTGTAATCCACGTACGGGCCTGCCTGTTCGTTCAACATCCTGACAGCATCATTTCGTGTGTTTTCCCAGTACCCAGAGTCGTTTTGCTGCGCTTGCATTGACGATAGGTAATGTAGTTGTTGGTCGTACTCCGAATACGGTGGCGGATTCCTATGCGTGTACGACGCGCCTTGCGCGCCGTAGTAATTTGGTTGGGGAAAGGTTGGAGCCGCCGTCAGAGTCATATTGCTAATGTGACGCGATACTAAGATGCACTTCAGTATATAATTAGCAATGCAATCAGGATTACAGACGTACCATGGTGTGTTGGGGTCGCGGATGCTGGCGGGTATACTGCCAAAAGACTCTGCCCGTTTTGAGCATTGTTCCCGCCAGAGCCGTAGTAATTCGTGGCTTGAGGATTCGGAGGGTGTTGAGATCCATCGTTGGTATAAAATTGCCCATTGCTTGTGGGATGCCATTGACGATCGTGGCTCATGGTGAGGCACTGTCGGCGGTCATGGGCACTGAACAAGCCGCAAATTACTCGCGAACGTGACGCGAATAGGAGGTCACAGGTGTGACACATCGGTGAGCCCGGTAAATTCTCATTTTTCACCAAGTCCGCAATCGCCCATGTTCAAGGTTCAACACCGACTGCATTTATTCCTGCTCCTCTTCACAAATAGCACACCATAGTGCACTGCATGTCATGCCTGTTGCCGTTCAGCAAGCACGAAATGTTCAGATGGTCCGCGACAGATCCTACTTTGGGCTGAACAAGGACAAAAATCACAAGAAATCCAAGTCAGTACCATGGGTTGATGTCAGCGACGAGGAAGATAAATCAAAAAAAACTGGACACAAGAGGAAGGCCCCCACTAGCAATAGCCGCCATGAAGCATCTCATAACGACCATACAAGCAAGAAACGCCGCCATTCATTCCACAAGAATGACTCACATCAACCGAACGGCGGCTCAACAGGTGCTGGACCGAGTCTATCTCCCACAGGAGACCACCTGAATGGCAATTACCCCAGCGCCAAAGCGAAGGCCATACAAGAGCAGCGCAAGGACCTTCCGATAGCCAAAGGTATAATCCTCGGTCCATCGGCGCTTGTATACTCACTTGTTGATTAGGGAAGGAAGCGCTTATTGAAGAGATACGGGATAATGATGTGATAGTTCTTTTGGGAGAAACTGGGTCAGGGAAGACCACTCGTACGTTAATCATAGGGCCTATTGTTTCGCTGGCTCATTACTCCCAGAGGTACCGCAGTACATCTTGGAGAGCGGCATTGCCAGGAACGGCACAATTGCCGTCACTCAACCTCGGCGAGTAGCAGCGACTTCGCTAGCTCACCGTGTAGCGGCTGAACAAAGTGTGCCCGTCGGAGATGTTGTTGGATATGCCGTTCGCTTCGACGAAAAGACCTCTCCTCATACACGCATCAAATACCTCACCGATGGAATGATCGCCCGAGAACTTATGTCGGATCCCCTGCTCAGCAACTACAGCGTCATCGTTGTGGATGAGGCCCACGAAAGGACACTTCGGACGGACTTGCTCGTCACGAACTTGAAGTCAATACAACATCAACGTAATCCTCAACCCGACGCGAAGGGCAAGGGAAAAGCTGACGCGTCCAACCCTCTCAAAATCGTTATCATGAGTGCTACATTAGACGCGGAGAAGTTCAGCAAATTCTATCATAAGTGAGTCCACTCATGATTACATGTGGCCTTTCTCAACAGAGACTAGCGCAAAAATTATTTATGTCAAAGGTCGCCAACATCCGGTGAAGATATATCATTCAGCTGAAAGTCAACTCGACTATACCGATGCGGCAATGCGGACATTCTTTCAAATACACACTGATCAGCCGCCAGGAGACGTCTTGATCTTTCTCCCCGGCCAAGAAGACATCGAAAGTCTACAGAAATCGATCCAGCTACTCGCGAACCAGCTCCCGAGCGACAAGCCCTCTGTGAGTTATTCGCTTTATGCTGTGGATCTATCTAATCGAGCCAGGTCCTTACATGTACGATGTATGCCGCTCAAGACAACTCACAAAATAGCAAAGCCTTTAATCTGACACCGCCCAACACCCGGAAGTGTATACTGGCTACCAACATTGCCGAAACATCAATTACAATCCCGGGCATCAAGTACGTGATTGATACAGGAAAATGCAAGGAGAAGCAGTATCTTGCAAGAATATCGGGGGGAGGTACGTCTATGCATAACATGCTCTTTTATATCACTGACAAGCCTCAGGTTTTGATACCTTATTGACTCGAGATATCACGAAATCCTCTGCTATGCAAAGGGCAGGTCGTGCAGGTCGTGAAGTGCGTCGCTTCATTGGCGTTATTGCAACCGTCAATTGACTTGTAATAGGGCACGGGCGTGTGTTTCCGGCTATACACAGAGGACGCTTTCAATGAGATGGCCCCAACTGGACAACCCGAAATTCTGCGTTGCAGTCTAACGTCAAGTATCCTCAGCCTCAAGACCCTTGGACAGAACCTCGAAGAGCTCGATCTGATGGACAAACCAGATCGAGAGTCTAGTATGTCTTTTCATTCAATATGCCTCCTCTCCATTGAATCCTCCGGTAGTTGGCTCGGCCCTCAAGACTCTGTGGCTCTTAGGAGCCCTTGATAACAAACAGAAGTTAACATCTTCTGGACGCCAGATGGCGATCTTCCCCCTTGAACCACAGTACGCTTGTGCTGTGGTCGCGTCCAAGGAATATGGCTGCACTACTGAGGTCTTGGACATCGTCTCTATCCTCTCTGCAACCTCCAAGCTCTTTTTAGACATCAGCGAACAGCGTGAAGCCGTCACAGATGCTAGGCGCAAGTTCCGTCATCCCAGCGGTGACCATATGACGATCCTGAATGCAATCAAAGCATATAGAGAGATAACAGCGTCAGAAAACAAACACGCCCGCCGAGAGTGGTGTCGGAAACACTTCTTGAATGAAAGGACTTTCCTTGAAGCCAGAGATATTCGCGAGCAGCTCGTGACGACTTGTGCGAGAGTTGGACTTGACGTGATGGCTTCCGCGAAGGACAATGAAGACTCGATCATCAGGAGCATCGGCCACGGTCTCGCCGGCAATGCTGCTTTCCTGCAGCCTGATGGAACATACAAACAGATCATGGGGCAGACGGTACATTTCTCGGATGGTATACAAATATTTATTCGTACTAAGTCCTGATGCTCTAGATTGTCAAAGTTCATCCAGGATCAACCCTCTCAGACAAGAAGGTCCCAGTTATTATTTACGATGAACTAGTGGGTACCTCGACGTCATTTCCACGACATACTTACTCACTCGCCTCACAAGATGTATACCAACCAAATTTACGCTCGCGGTGTGTCATCCATTTCAAAAAGCTTCTTCCTTTCACATTCTCCATTCGGTCAACGCAAGGCTTGAGCGCCAATCCATCTGCAAAGCATGTACTTCGTTACGCGTCTCATAACCCATTATGAATTTTCCAAATGCTAGGCTATTTTAGCATGGAAGAATGAGGAATTTGCTGGTGAATTTCATTCTACCCAGGCGTCAAATTGCCAATATGCGTGAGATTGCCTTTGACATAGTAGGCTGTTTCTTTGACTGCTAGTACTTGAATATTCCACAAGCCAGCAGTTATAAGTTCCTTTGTATGAACCGTGCACTTGTTGCAATTATGATCCGTGACAATGTACGATAAATGAGCGTGCCTGGAGTTGCCCGGTCCGCAAAGCCGCCAGAATTCTCAAAACTTGAGTCGAGCTCGCTATCGTGATCAAAACTATCACCCTCCATTCAGATCTGGGCGCTATAAGTCGGAACTCAGTTTCTAAGGAAATTGAATACACCACTCGCAACCATGACACTGACATTAGTCGACATTAAAATGGACGCCCTCATTCGTGTCATGAATTTCCTCAGACCTATGGACATAGTCAATGTGCGACAGGTTCGTGATACTATATATTCACTGCAGGTCTCAGCAAACACACTCAGTGAAGACATGTAGAGAACTACTTTTTATTGGCTCTCAAAGATCAGTGTGGCTGGAAGCAGCCAGTCAAATAATGGAAGAACATTACATCCTCCCTGCGACATATCCCATCTCATCCTTGAATCAGTCAGCGCTCGAGTATATCTCCCTCTCGTCCTATAGACTCCAACAACTCTTGTCCCACTCAAAAGGATCTTCTCTTTACCCATACTCAACTCTTTTACTACCTCTTCACTTAAGTAAGGAGAAGCTAACGAAGTTGTCCATTACATCTGTGTCGGATTGCCACTACATCATCCTCATCCCAGATGGCAGGTTTCTTGTCACCATTAGGGATGCCATTACACCGCTTCCTGTCGGCCTCGTCCAGTTCTGGGACATAGGCATTCCTGGGCATGGTCACCAGATCTCATTGTTGGCGTCTTCGATCGTCCCTCAAGACTTCTCGAATGGACTACTGTCAGACCTAGCTATACCAACCTTGAATGGTAATTCTTACTATCTCGTCTGGGAGCTCTATAGGCAAGTCTTTTTTACATCTCGCACCTTTGGATATTCCTCAATGTAACTTCAGCGCCGAAGATGGACATCGCCTCCTTGTTTATCTGTTCACGCCATTTGAACCTTCGCCAGGGATGGAGTTCATCAACGAGCTCTCTCTGGACTCCGGATTCATTTACACTGCTAACGGGACAAGGATAGCTTGTCTCGAGGGTTCAGGCAGGATTACCGTCTGGGATTTCAAAAGCCGCATGGCTGCATCGTGGCGTGAAAATATCACATCAGGGCGAGATCTACCGAACTGGAGTGTACGCCCACCTCCCATCTATTTCTCACCGACATACATCTTATATGCCCTTCCCCCTAGATCCACATTCAAGGAAATGACTTGTTTTTTGCCTGGGATGGAAAGCTTTACCAGTGGAGAATTCCAATACTACGCCCTCAAGAGGAACTGGTAGGGAATTCAAACGACGACGAAAGCTACGATCCCTTCAATATAGTCCAAGTTTTCGACGACGAGACTGCTGCAGAAACAGCGGGTATACCTCCCGATGATAACAGCGAAAGAGGTTCCCCTGAGCCTGGGTATCACACAATCATGGCGCCTCAAGGCCCTTGGGCAGTTCGCCCCCGAAGTCATCATCTCATGGTTCTGCAACGAGGTGCCGATTTAGCTTTCCTTAAAGTGGAGATCCTCCCCCCAATCGAATCGTCCTCCGAAGACTCGCCTAACGTTGTGGCTCACCGAATAACTACCCTTCATGGCTTTCCCTCCAATAACATACTCGCAGCGTCTCCACGCCCTTGTGATCAGGATCTCGTCTTCCTCTCATGGAAAACAGCATCCCAATCCATCTTTGCACATTTCTTCTCGGCAAAGGAACCCCAATCTTCAGTGGTGGAAGGAATAGAACTTAAAGCTGGTATCGCTGGGCTACTTGTCCGCGAATCACCACTGTGTCCAGCTACGGGCAGATTGTGCGTTTTGACTAGCAGGAGTGAGGTATTCATTATGGACTTTTTGCCGGGGAACGTCGAGTCCCGAAATGGTGGACTCTGTAACGCTTGGAGAGCCGACTTGCATTGATATCACATATACTTGTTTCAGCTGTACGTCGTCTGTCCGATATAGCAAGGTAAACAAACAAGAGTGATTTTATCGGTTGTGTTTCCAGCTTACGACCATCGATGTAGTAAATATCAAATGTTTGGAGACTTATGCTTACGCTCTTTTTGCCAGCCTCCTTTGATGAGAATTTGACGTCGGTAGTTGAATCACTTCATGTGTATTTTTGGTGGTGAGGTTAGGTGTTCACTGGCTATAGAGTAGAACCCAGAAATTTAGATTAGGCAATGTGACTCGTTGACCCAGAGCGCTTCACCAGCGCCTATTGAGGCGGCCCGTATTGTGTGAACATGCTTGTGCATGCTTGTGTGTGGGGAGATGGATAAACAACTGGCGTCGGGGAAGGTGCGCTCGTCCTCTGTCCCCCGTCCATTGCAGCGTCCTCAAGCCTCAGCACCTGAATATTCAAGAAAAGGGTCAGGGCTGGACGCAGCGATACGTCAACTCGAGACATTCAAGACCCCAACCGCCGTTTTGTACGCATAGGCTACAATAACAAGCGCATCGTCCGAGACATTCAAGAACACAGTCTACACTCACGACCTTACGTTTACGACCTTTAACGACCGCGATATCTCTTTTTTTGACGACCATGAATTCTGTATCACAATTAACGCCTCTTCTGCCGTCGACTCCCTATATTTTGGCTTATTCATTGCCACTGCTTCTGCTATCCTTGGTCCTCACATTCGCGGGCACATTTCTAACTCTTGATCGCTCTCGGTCCTTTCCATCTCGTGGTACGGGGACGGCATACTCTTCTCTCGCTCTTCCAGGTGCTCTTGATCAGCCAAAGTCGAAGAAGAAGCTAACCTGGGCTTTGGAGGGTGGAATTGGAGGCTTGATTGGTGGCTATGTTTTTGGTGGTGCGTTTGAGTTGCCTCTATTCCGGAACGTATGATAATTTAGACTTTGTCCACAACAGTACACCTATCATCTGCCTTAGCATTGCTCATTCCTGCTACAACCAATTCTAAATCCTTATCACCAAAATCATTCCTCGCCATTTGGATCTTATCTTCAATTATCACGACACCCCTTGCTGGCCGCTATCGATATGCTGCATATCTCTTTCTCGGTGTTTCTGGCGGGTGAGTCTAGCTATATTTCTATTCCGACAGTCGTCTGAATCTTTCCAAGCACTATGTCATCTCTTGCGTTATGCGTGATCATCCACCCTGCCCTCTCATCCCGCGTTGTCCTCACCTCTGTCTTCCTACCATTGTTCACCATTCTCTCTCTGATCTTTGCCTCTATCCCTCGAATCTCCAATACCTGCTTCCACTCTTTCCTGCGTATCTGCACTGCATCCACCGGTGCCTTCGGTGTCATCGTCTCCGTTGCTCTATTATTGCATCCTCAGCAAATGGGTTGGGCCAACGTATGGGAGCGACTCTGGACCAAAGATGGAGAAGGATGGGGTGTACCTCGAGAGCAGGCTTTGAGCGCTGCCTTCTTCATCTTCTTCGCTGCCGGCATGGTAGCGGATTGGGCACTGAAGCGGTGGGTAGGGGAATGTCCTGATGAGGTGCTTTTCATGTCTTCTCACGTCACTATTCAAATCTGATAAATGCAATGATCGCAGAAATGGGACAACTACTTGGCTCACTACACCGCCAACTTGCCAAACCAGGCCGATCGAGCAGGCACGTTCCAGCCACTCACATCCTTCTGGGACAAGTTTTTTGGCTCTTCCTCTCAATCTGTGCCCACCACTCCCTTTGGTGGCCCTGAATACAAGAGACGGGGCTCGAAGGACATTCTGTTTCCCAACGAGACTGATCTCAAATCACAGTTCCCTCTACCTGTGACGATGCACAACATAGGTCCAGGAAAACTTTCAAAGAAGGATAGCAAGGAGAAGGACCAAGAAGGCATGCTTCTGCAGCGTCTGCCAACACGAACCGAAACGCTGAGGAAGCCCCGCCAGAAGGGCTTTGCAGCTTGGAGCAAGGCAGAAGATCGTAGCAACAAATCCGGGGGCAGGAAACCGGTAAAATTTTGGGGCAACATGAGCTCTGACTCTGATTCTGACGAGGAGGACGATGACCCTAAGAAAGCTGCTGGCATCTCGGCCTCCTCAATACCCTCCGGCGCGTCATCCCCGGTTGTAAAGCACAGACACCCATTCGCATTGGGCCAGCAACTACCATCCGAGAGCTACTCTTCGTCAGCACCAACCCTTGTCGACGGTCGAGTAGGACGTGCCCGGCAGGGGGAGCAAGAGCGGCGAGAGAGAGACCCTCAGCTCGATGTCCTCGCCACGCTGGATTATGAGAAGGAGATCGAGGCCGTGAAAGACCGGTTCCGTCCTCGTGGACGGCGCGGGAATGGCCAGAGCAAAGCTCAGGAGGAGGAAGTGGAGTATTCGGACTACGAGGAGGATCTGACGGCGCTCAAGGGCAAGGCCGATAATGCCCGAGGAGAAGGATGGAGTCCTGCTTTCCTCAAACGACACCAATCGCACCTACAAGGTTCCGAAACGCCAACGATGACTGTGCCTATGACCCCAGGAGCGGTCCCAGTGCCTGCTACACCATCGCTTATCAAGGCCATCGATAGAATCGCCGTAGCTCAGAGAGATGCTTTTGGGGTTCCCGTAGGCCTTCCCGCCTTAACTACTCCCAAGGCCGTTAGTAAACCCTCGAGGGACGGAAGTGGTGTTGTAGACCCACTCGTGACGATGGAGGCTGGTGCGAAGGTGGAAAAGACGAAGGAGAGGGCTCCTAGATGGGAGGAGTTTTGGCGCGAAGTCCGGGTCAAGGCTCAGTCATAGAGTAATCTTCCGCAGCGAGATCTATGGCGTTCTGTGATGGACTTTTGGATTTTGGACGTTAAGTTATACCTTTTATTCCCCTCAGTAACGTTTACGCCGGGTTGTACTATTATGACCAGGTTGATGACCGCGATGTACGTATATTACGACTTTTATGATCTGCCTCACAGTTCGTTCATTTGTTATGTTGTGTTTCTGAGCAACATTGAGGTTGTAGGTCCGCATTTCCTTTTTGAGGAAGTGATAACATTGGTGAAATACTCCAGACGTAAATTAGGCCATACATACCACCATCTCTTCGAACCAATTCCCTTAGAACGCCTTCCCTTGCTCTACCCAGTGAGCAATGCAGTCTCTACCTCATTACTGATATATCTTCCAAGGGAACACTCTGTCGCCCAAGAATGACAAAGTAAAAATGAAACATCCCTATCTGATAACAGCACTAGTGAGGTGCGTTTTTCTTCACCTGCGAAGTGCTAACACCTCTTTTTAGGTTGTTTCATTATGAAATTATGTGTGTAGTCTACTATTCTCCCCGCGAGGTGGTAGCCCTTCCCACTGGGTTTTTGATGCAGCCGCCTTCGCGCCTTTGTCTTTTCTCTGGTGCGTTGAGTTCTCATAACCCTGACTACATCACTGTCGGGCTCAAGTAGACATAATCCCACCTCCCACGTATAATTCTCCTCCTAGACGACGTCTTCTTGCGTTGTTGTTCTAAACCATGATGCAACAATACCATCCACACCAGTCCTCCCCCCTCCTACCACGCCCCTTACCTTCCGAGTCCGCGCTAAGGAACACAATTCCCAACTTGGGCCCATCTACCACTTGACACACCCCGGGCAGGAATTGGACTTAGACAAATGACGTCGTCCCATTTGGGAAAGTACACCAAACCAATACCGAACTTACATTTACTTGAAGTCTTGTTCATGATTAGTTGGCTGGTTGATGCATCTGTTGATCCCGCGTGGGTCCATTTTGCGGTGTAAATCATCATCATCATATACAACAGAACGGTTACATAGCCAACATGAAATTGCCTAAGATGACTTAGCAGCCTGAGGAGCAGGCCTCTTGGGAGGCAATTTCGTAGCACATTCGCCTGACCTTTTAATCTCCTCTTGAGTCTGCATATACCTCTGCGTCAGCTGCGCGAACTCCTCCATATGCTTATAATCTGCCAGATCAATAGTAATCTTCTTCCAGTTCTCCACCGTGAAATGCTCGATCTCTTGTGGAGTCTCTCCGCCAAACCACTGCCCGAAGAGCGAGGGTTCAACCTTTTCCACCCAGCGCTTCTCCGGAATTTTTTCCCCAACGTTGAAGCGGTAATATGTGCCTGCCTCGCAGAGTGGTTGTGCCAGTTTGTTCGCATGTTCGGTTTTAGTGGCAAGCTCCCACATCTTCTCCAGCGTCATAATGGTGCTGGTTGCCGCGGAAATCGGATTTGTTCCTTGGGCAGGTAGGGCTACGTTTGGAGTCATACCGGTACCGATGGTAACGAGACAGCCCACTGGCCTGGCAAATCCAAAGTGAAGACGCGCTTCGCCCATAAGCCTAAAGACGAAATAAGTACGTGTATCTCAGTGGAAGCCTAAGTAGGACTTACAAGAGGACCGGGTTGTTGAAGCCTACACCTCCATCCACATATTCAAGACCATCCAATTCCATCCTTGGGAAATAAGTAGGAGCAGCAGATGTTGCCCTAGAGGCCTCCCAGATTTTGTAGTCAGCATAAGACTTCTCGACATTCTTGTTGATGTATGTACGGAGATGGGTTGCGACTCGATTGCTGAGATCATCAGCGCGAGTTGCGCAAACAAATCTGAATAGTACAAGTCAGAGATATAGAGGGAGGACCGTGAAATCACTTACACGGGGCACCCATTCTCCAACGGGTCTCTCATTGGAGCATCTCGGTTGTTCCCGCTATGCTTGGCAACGACTTCTTTGATAGCGTTCTCCAGTTTCTCGGCGGAGTAAAGCGCTCCAGTGGTTGCAGCGCCTCCTATCTTGCTGAGAATGCCAGCAGCAAAGATCTTTGAAGCCAGTTCTGTGTAGGAGGCAATGACTTCGTCAATTGACATCCTCAACCGTCCCAACATGATTGCAATAATTCTTGAGATAAGAGTTCAAATCGGCAGTTCTGCGATAGGTCCATCGAGAGGAGTATGCTTACCCGCCAGTGCTAGTACCGCACATCATGTCAAAGTAGTCGCATGGCTTTGCATTTGGATCCCCCGCAACCTTGCCCATAATGGCTTTGAGTACATGTAGAGCGGAGATCCCTCGAACTCCTCCACCATCTGTTGAAGAGCGTATCAGCACCAATAATATAAAAACAATAAATTCACAACTCACCGAGGGAGAGAAGACGCAATGGCCTTTCGCCAACACCGTACCGGCGATCTGAACGCAATTCCTGTGTGAGGAGCGCCGTCTCGACGGATAGGGCGGCACGGTCTGTAGCTGGCGTAGTTGCGTCAAGGTATTGTTCGAGAGTCTTCTGCAGCCTCAGGTTCGCTCTCTCCACTTTGGCCCAGTCGACCGCAGGTTTGGGTGCAACATGCCGCTCCCCTAAAAGTCCACACCAGTGAGAACACTTCTAGTCGAGGAGTGAGTGTTCCGCATACCTTTGTTAGAGATACGAACTACAAGTCGAGCATAGTGCGCATCGAGTTCCCAACCTGGGAATCGGGCACAAGCACGCACAGCAATGACGTTTCCGACCTGGGATTAAGTTGTGATATAAGACGAAATTGAGTAGGGGCGAAAAGTACCTTCAAGAGGCCAAGCATCTCATGATCTCGTCCGAAAAGCTTGCCAGTTTGTTCGTCTTCGCCTGCGGCTTCTCTTGGGATATCGTGGCTGCGCCACACAAGAGCGCGACCGTCCTGAACCCTTGGTGCGAGCGCCTCTGCGTTATCCAGGATCACAAGATCGAACCAACACCAAATATTTTCAGAGGTCTCCACTGGAGCGCCTTCATGATGTGCCTGAGTAATGAGTTGGATGTCTTGGATCTTTTCAACTGCGTCGGCGTCCAGGATCTACGTTCCATCCATTAGTAAACAGAGTTCTAGAGAGACATAGGTACTGACTGGAGTTGAAAACCATAGGATGTCTGCCTGCTCATCTCCCGTGGACTTAATGTGACAGCTGTTCGTTGGGATGAGGGAGTAGACACCGTCGTCAATGGTTGTTGGGATGTCGCCTAGATTATGCCCGGAGGTGAGAGTCCAGTTCATAGGCGTGAAGATGTCTGTACAAATGATTGGATAAGTATCGTAGGTGCATCCGACAATTGGCGAATGTACCTTCGTCGAGAATCTTTGCAACTAAGGATCCCTTTCGAGCGTCGTTCACCCATCCATGGTTCTGAGCACAAACTCTGACACCAACGACATTACCAACCTAGAAGAGATAATGGTTCAGTAAGCGGCACGAAAGCATGGAGAGACGACGCGTACTTCGAGCATATCCAACAACTCATGGCGACGGTCAAAAACGACACCGAAGTGGCTCGCAACAGAGCCTTGCTTGTCCTCGGGGTCCATACGATTTCCATGGCTTCTCCACGCCTGGACTTTGCCGTCTATCTTCTCAGGTTCTTCAGAGTCTTTGTTCTTGAAAATGACAAGCTCGAACCAGCTCCAACAACCTGCGCCCATCGTTTCGGAATGACCATGGTCGCAGGATTCAGTCTGTAGCTGGAGTTGTACGGTGCGATAAATGAAGTGTCTATCCAAGGGATCAGTTTTGAACCAGATGTCGGAGACAAGTGTGCTGTCTTGGGCTTTGACCAGGCTGGGTCTCGATGACTTGGCGATTACTTCAATCGACATAGCGGTGTATCGACCGGGGGTTCGAGCGGGGGTAAATCTCGTTGGGAGATCATCGAGGGCGGTCCTATCTTTATATGTTCAGAGATATGGGCAATATGTTCCTGAGTCCAGAAACGCGCAAATGAGAACGGTGTATTGCGGGGGGCGCCCAATAGTGCGAATGTCATCTTGAAGCCTGATTTACGCAAAAAGTGTGTCTAAAGGCAGCATTGTTATTGTCCGAATAGCGTATAAATGAATGGAGGCACCTACGACAAATATACATGGAAGCAACCAGTCTAGTGGTTATAAGTGAAAACAAACTGAAAGATAGGTATAACTGATGACATGTGGCATCGGCCTCCAAACTCAGCGCTATCTCTTCTGACTCCGGACATATGCAGGCTCCGCTGCCGAAGCGCTTCCAGTGACCACAATCAAGTGGCTTTGAGACGCTGTCATGCAGAGGTTTGGTGGAGGCGCGCCCCTAGCAGAAAAAAAATGAGGACGGATACTTTCGGTTAATTCTGGTAGTCTGGTAGTTCTCGCAATGATGATGGTTTGTCGACGAGTGATATGTATGGATACAAATGAGAATGCAGGTAAATAACAGTACAATGGATAATAAATCTCCTCAGATCTCCTCAAGTTTTCTTGACTCTTCGCGGACGGCCAGACCTACGCTTCAACTGCGATGGAGGTCCTGGGCTTTCCGGGCTCTCCAACAAATGAATATGTGTATTTCCAGCGGCTCTTGTTGGGGTTTGTGGAGGTGTGTGTTTGCGCTGAAGGGTGGTTCGAGATCGCTTGAGAGGCAAATGCGGTCGTTCATTGTCATCGGGGAGAGCCCTCTTCAAACTGCTGGTGGAAGACTTAGTGGACGATCGAGTGAATCGAGGTTCTTCTGGACATCGTCGAGCGAGGGCTTCATCCTTGTGCAATCGATTGTCCGTCCAAACGCCTCCCCCGAGGGCTTTTTGAAACTCAGAGTCGAGGAAAGAATGATCACGCAGCCGAATTGGAATCTGTGCAGCCTCCGAAGTAGTGGGCTGCTGGTTGTCAGCGAGTCGGGCTTCTAGCTTCTGTTTCCTGTGATTCCAGTGGTAGTATTCTTCCAATGCGTCCAAGGTGGCCATGATCCACCCTGTGAGAGGTTGGTTACCCGGAAAGTCATAGGATGTCCCAATGTGGGCGGAGGACGTGATCATCGAGTTCTTGCCGTCGCCACCGACCCATTCTTCAATGCTTTCACGCCAGGTGCAGCTTCCAAATACCGCATCTACGATCGTCGCGGGTCCTTCGGGAAGACCCTTGATCGGGAGTTCCGTGAGTGCAAGGAAGAAGATGAGGTAGAAAAATGACTCCAAATCGTCTTGAAGATCCTGAAGCTTGTGAGGGTTTCGGAGGAGCTGACTCGCCATGAAGAACCATGTTCCCTAAAATTAATGATCGGTTATTATATGAGACCAGTCCTGGGTTGCATTTTTTAAAATTACCGTTCGATAGGATTGCCTTGGTTTGCGTTCACTTCCACCTTCAATAGGAGATACGCGGATACATAGATCCCAGTCGGTGAGAATTCCCCTGCCTTCCTTGGTGATCATCACATTGTTGTCGCTGATGTCACGATGAAGAATACCAGCTTCGTATGCCTGTCGGTGTGCTAAATATCTATTAGGGTGGCTTTGTAAGGGCAGGAGCAAGGGACATACCTATGAAAGCATGGTGCACGACCTCAAGCATTTCTTGCGCCGTCAAGAAATCTGCTACGCGATAAGGAACAAAGTCTTCTAAGATGCGATGATGGGCCCGGGGAGCAAGCTTTGCGACCTTCCCAGCTCGCCACTCCTTCCCGAGAAAGTCCTGTGTAGATGTACGTTGATATTCACCTGGGACATCGTCTCCAGCTGTGAGTGTTGGAACGTTCTCAACCCCCTTCTCGTTGAGATAGGCGAGGATATCCGACTCCTTCTCCATACCCTCGACATTTGCTCGCCAAGTGTCCTTCAGGAAGCGCACGACATCGTCCTCGAGATCGTAGACCGCATATGCTCGAGTGGCCCTACCCGTCGGGGAATCGGGGACCGTCAACGCTCCACATGCGACGACGCGGCGGACTTCACTTCCCTTGTTGTGAACTTCTATGGTGACCACATCCCAGCTGTTTTTGTCCTTAGGAAACCACGGCGTCAAGGCGTGCCTGGATTTACTGCGCTCTTCCGATGTGGCCAGCCGAACGGTTGGGTCGAGACCTCGTTGGGTATCGGTGGCTTCGCTGAAACGATACAGGAACTCGGCAAAGGTTTGGGACTGATCTCGAAAGTTGATGGCTTCTGTAACAATAATTCCGGAGCGATCGACTCGGAGGATGCGGAATATAGGATCGCAAATGAGAAGAAGAAAGCCGTGCGTTCGGTGCTGACGTTTGCAGAGCTCAGTAAGGACAGCCATGACTTGACCACGGTTGATTGTGCCACCTTCAATTCCTCTGAGGAAGTTATGTTCAAGTCGCTTCTCAGCAGTTGCAGTCGGAGAGGGATCGGCGAATAGATCGACACTTTTGAACTCCCAGGGAAGCATAATTCGACTGAAGTCGGTTGGACTCGTCCCCTCGTCCTCTTTGAAAGGCGGAACATCATCCTTCTTGTAGGTGGAAAGATCGGGTTTCCATGACCGCTCCTTCTCGGAATCGGGGTCTGGATTAAGGGACGTGTTGACTGTGGTGAAGTTGTTCATAACACGTGCCTTTTCGACGAGGCGAATCTGTGGGCGAAAGTGCGAACTAGTGAGTAATACGAAAGCATCAAGAGTTGATAACACACCATTGGATCATATAAATCGGTCTCCAAAATTCCTCCCCCACCTACGGATGCACGCGGGAGTGTGTCGAAGTGGTTGGCCTTGACCTTGGGCATACGCCTCATGCTTTCAATCTTAAGAAAATTATTGAAGAATTCGCCAATAGGCATTGGCCCCACAAATTCACGGCTAGTCTCCCGAGACATTTGTTTTTTGACTGAGAAGTGACCTGAGAGCGTGTGATTACTGGCGAAGGAATTAGAACGTCTGCGAGCTGGGGTGCCGTGCTGCTGCAGAGACGATCGAACGCGAGGATCTGCGTGAACAGGATTCAGAGACATGTCTGGGAAGCCGGAATTAGAAGGGGGGTAGAATGTCTTACCAGCGGTCGTCCAAGTCTATAAGATGTGCGAAATTGCAGCGAGTGGCCCCGGGCCAGAGGGAACAATGTCAAGCTCAACTCTAGAGTTGTGGCACTTCAGCATCAGCATTATGCAAAAATGCAGTTCCTGGTGACTCACTTTGATTTGATTTGAGCTACTAGCTGCGATTTGCTGTGGAACCCCTGGATGGTCGACGACGCGTCGTGGGCGTTGAGTTCAAAAGACGCTAGTTACCAAATACGGAAGGACAAGTATATCGCGTCGGCGTCATGTGACCGCGTCTGCCACATTTCGCCAAACTTCAAACTTCACACGTCAGGGGTCTCGGAATGGAGAAGCCTATTACACTTTATTCCTCTTGGAGAACCTCGATTTAATGTGTAATTTCGCATCCGAGAAAAGTTCCTACTTCGAATGGACCATTTGCTGGAGAATACA
>Ga0247741_1000197_pt1 | contig 38572 bp, 42 predicted proteins | sample UWRJL213509R2_FD_180945 | JGI IMG/M metagenome (GOLD analysis project Ga0247741, IMG submission 180945) | Plant litter microbial communities from Arlington Agricultural Research Station in Wisconsin, United States - UWRJ-L213-509R-2 | ecosystem: Environmental > Terrestrial > Plant litter >... | reverse complement strand
ACCAGAAAATACGAGTGTCTGACTCTCTGCAGCGTAACCCTTGGATCTATCGATTTCGGTCTTCAAATCTCCCACCGTCTGGCTGGGTTCAACCTCGACCTAATCCACACTATATTAATATATCACACCTGAGATCCCAAATGACAATCCATACCTGGAAAGACTCTTGCTTCGTCGTTTTGATTGTAATCTTCATGGCTTCAGCGAAGGGGGAGAATGCTACGAGACGTGATACAGGGCAGCTGTGACTATATATATTCCAGTAGGCTTATTTTTTTTTACAGCCAATGTTAGTGAGGCGATGAACACTGTATAGCCCAAATGAGTCACCAACAACGGCCATATTAGTTCGAAGCATGTCGTCTGCATGGCTTCTTGTGAGAACCGGTCTTGAACTACTCCCGCGATAGACGCTCAAAGAAGGCCACGTGCGAGGCACGAGGTAAATACACTGACAGCGAGCCACCGTGCACATCGCAGCAGAGTCTTCCATAAGACACGAGATAAGGAGAGAACTGGTCAAAGGGTCCAAATAAGCACTGCCATCTAGACAAGTCGCTCGCACCCCGAAGGTATCCGGGAAAACTTTTACCAACATCAGTCAGATCGGATTGAGCAGCGCCAGTGAAGAAAGAGAGACGTACCTTCCAGAACACCGGTTTAGGCCCATGGCTGCAGATTATCGAGTTACGATTGGGAGACTCAATTCGATGGGGTTAAACGCAATGCATTGCCAACGAACGTGAGCACAGGAGGATTTGCGGCCTCACAGATGCACTGCAAGTTATGAACCAACAACACTTCCGTCAAAAGTGTCATGCAAGATTTGTCCTTTGTATCCGCTGATCATTTGTGCCGAGGCCTCACTCAGCCTCTATCGTCATCGGCCATCTCCGAATACAAGTGCTATGAACTGCACTACCAAATCAGCCGTTGGTGATGCAAGGCCTCTGCATTCGCTAATTGCACACTGAGACCATAGAAGATGAGAACATCGTGGATGTGATTGGTAGCCACGCGGTTTGGTTGGGAATAGACATGACGAAATTATTGTAGCGGCTAACGGGGTCTTGCATTTTTTTAGAGCTAAGGGAATGAGCAGGTTGGGCGGAAACGCTGTTGCGCAGGAGCCCATTGAAGTCCGCGTAGTTTTCGATTGTGCCAATGTTCGAGTTGGAGTTGAAAAGTACACCGGGATACGACCCAGCGTGAGGAGCAGGAATTGAAAATAGGCTAGGCGACAGAGTTCGACGGTAGACCACCTTATCCAATAGATGCAGAATATTGGATGTGGAGATTAAACCATGAAAAAGTGCGATGGCAGTTATGGCGAACCCTTGATAGCATAGGGTAGCATGATTCCGATTTGGGGGTGGTTCGGAGATGCTGAGGTGGTGTACTGGAAGGCTGCCGGACAAAATCCGATGTTTGGGGAGCTCAGGCGGTCGTCCCAGCGGCCACTTGGAGAGATCTCGAGAGTATATGATCACAGTTTTGGATACGAGTCCGTGTGTAGGAGGTCTAAGAAGTTAGCCTGTCAGTATAAGAAAGTTCAGACAAACAAACCGATGAACGTACCGTTTGTAGCAGATACAGATTCTTGGACTCGCCCCTCGATAGTCAGACCACCGAATTCCTCTTTGTAAACGGACCTCGAGGCGAATATATGTATAGTTGCCTAACGTCGTGCTAGTGGAGCCCGAGCGGTTCGGAGGCGCTCGTCGAAGGGCAAGTGTGCACAGGCGCCGGAGAACTGCTGGGCCCAGAGAAGGAGAAGGGAGATTTGACCTTGGCATGCAGCTGCAGTTGGCAATCTCGGAATGGAAGGCTTGAAGATGGAAGACAAGTAGTAAAATTAAACTCTGATGACCATGACGCGATCACGTGCGGACTCAACAGGGGCAGTCGCGTCGTCTGCACTGACCAGATCAACTGTGTTCGGTTTCCTATCAAGATACGGAAAATCTGCATTTCTACTCCATTTTGCGCAGATGGTCAAAATAAGAGCTCTTGCATTGCGATGAAGAGCATTATTCTCCCACCAACACTCTGATCACGGCGACGTCGAATAGCGAAAAAGACCAACTGCTGGCATTTCATACCAGCCATATCTTGACTTTGTGCGAAACTAAGCGTCAGAGCAATCTTCGACATCTTGATGTGCCTGTAAAGTTTGAATCGGCAAATTTAAGCATTAATATTTTGATCCCGTTCCGTCGCGACATATGCATATGAGAGTTGCATACTGCGATACCAGATCAATCAAGGTAGCGCGAGGAGACAGGTTCTAAACGAGCAATATCACCATGTCGGAGACCCAGCAGGCTATTTGAGACTCGACAATCATTGTTCCACCATCACCAATCGCCTCACGTCCAGTTTTAGGATGCATGCTATGCTGCCTTGTCGAACGTGTGGCACATGAGCACAGCTGATGTTAGGATAGTTGACGTCATTGACAAGTGCCATGGTGGATTGAGTCCACTGGCCACGGGAGCCTGTGCGGGGATCAAGGGAAGGCACAGTAGAAGGAAGGTCACGGCCCAATCGTTTGGGGTTGATATACAAGCGATTCTAACGAGTCGGAGGATGCAGAGACTTCCGATGACGGTGTTGGGCGCAGCAGAGGGGGCGTCCGCCTAGCTTGGTCTAGGAGGTAGGGAATCAGGTCCGCGGGGAAGATATGCCACATAAATTGAGGGGGGAATAGATGGGCCAGTTGCTTTCGATGCCTACGCTGCAATGTCCGTCGCATCTATGGCTCCGTCGTGATTCGCAGTAGACGACTCATAGACAAAGCTGGAGAGCGCCTACGATCGGTAGGGCAATGAAAATAGCGCGAGAGGCGATGAATCCTGATTTCTGTTCGGTGAAACGATATACAGGGCGAAGTCTAAGAGGCTGAGGTTTACTAAGCGGAAGGAATAAGAGAAAGTGATGCAGGACGTACCGTTTGAGGCTCATAGGATTGCGACCGATTTTGGGAAACCAGCACAGGTTGGAAACATTCTGGATTGTACATTGGAGATCCTCAACGTGAAGGAGGGTGAACGTCATTGGGAGTCGAGGCTCGTCTCGGTCCAGTTTATGGATTATGGGGGTCGGTAATGTGCGACGGAGCATGGGCCATACAGTAGTGGCATTTGAGCCGGGAATGCGCATGGCTTTGGCAGTTAGCGCAGTATGTAGGGCCGTGTGCAAAGACTAGACAATGGCAGAAAGTCAGATTGATTTGAGAAACGAGGAAGAAGAGGCGAGACGAACCTAGTTCACGACGTTGATAGGTCGGTGGTTATCCAGCGTTAAACGTCAAGTACACCAAAAAAAAAAAAGGTGTGGTCTTCAAGTTCCGTCGAAGATCAGCTACCCAGGAAAGGTCGGCTTGAAGCGAAGCCTGAGCAGATAGAGTTGACCTGGAGCTTTACAGCATCAAGACGCCGATGACGACAAGGAACGTGTTGGAGCTTCGCAATACTGGAGGGGTCTGGAGATTCTCGGTTCGTCATCGGGTGGACACATGTTCGAGAATCTTGCAGCAACACCTAGAGTGCATGCACGTGTAGTAGCACCTTCTACACTCATCGTACACCAAACTTATCATCGCAGTGCTCCAACTCTCACTCCTCTCGAGCAAGCCCAAGCAATAACCGCTCGTCCATAGGACCCAAGACCCAGCGTTCAACCCAGAATCTAGCCGGAATAGCCCAGGTCATCCAAGAAGATGTCAAGGGCGAACCGGTATCGTTGGCCACGTGGGATGGTGCTCACAGAGGACACTACCAGCAATCGAGGGACCAAAAGCCGAGGCGTCCGTATGAGAGGTTGAAGAAGGACACGACGAAGGCGCTTGAGACGAGGGTGTCAATGATGACGCCTCTAACCCATGGCCAACAATCTCACCTCTTGAGCATTCTTTGAGAATTTGAACCTGTAGTGCCAAAGGAAACAGTCGTCAGTTTTAGGACTGGCACAGCATGTACTTCGTAAGTGTAAGTGAAAAGGATGGCAAGCCGTAGATGAGCATGGCTGGGCCAATACGAGAAAAGGTGGAAAGTCAAAACTAAACGAAACGTTACTCACAAAGCTCGTTACTCGTAGTATCCACACCTTTCAGCCCCCAAAAAAAATTTCCAGGAAACCACTTTCTCGACGCCTCGAAGTTCTCCTACACCAGATGTGAGGGCTTTTAGTCCGACCCAGAAAAAGAACCCGCATTGGACTTCTTGACACTCTGCAGGACGAGCAGCGTATATCAGCGGCAGCCTGGTTTTAGGTGGGTGGTGCTGTTGGCGGTGCCGAGGCAGGTTGACTTGCTGTGAGAGGTACGATGTTACGGTGGGCTGGGGGAGATCAAAAGATGGAGAAAATTTGAGAGGACAATAAGTGCTGCGTCCGAGAGGATGCCGCCAGTCTAGAGGTAGAGCCTAGACCTGGCTTGAGCGGATGTAGTAGGCATAATGGAGAAGGGCGACGCGCTCCAGGTTTCCTGCTTGAGTGTGGGTGCGTTGGGGCAAATGCTACAGTTGGTACGAGCGTCTGATATGGATAACATAGGTGCGTGATTGGGCAGGAGGTTGCTGTGGTGCTCATGAGTGTTGAAGTCTGAGACGAGGTAGCGGCCAACTCTGGCAGTGGGATAACCCATGCCCTTCTTTGATGCTCAAGCGTACAATTTCGACAAATATTACGTCGTAGTCACAGTATTGTGCTGTAGGACAATACTGGGATAGCTGAGTTTGACAATGAAGGGCATTACAGTAGGCATAGCAGACCAGGTCGGAAGAGGTCGGACCCAGTGTGTTCGGGGGCCTGAAGCGCTCAAGTTGAAGGAAAAGACTAAGTAGTTGCCGGTCCGGCCATCCGATTCGCAGCAGCCTTGTCCGCAAACTTGTTCAAAAACGTCCATGACTACGCCCTCTCCTCATGCTCCGCCTTTTACCAGTATCAAAATCTCCCCGATATACCGCCAGGCTTCTTATTATCGTGACGATACGTGAATACAAAGGCGAAATAACAAAAGTAAGTATACTTAATCACCACAAACCCTGGGCAGTCACATCATCAAAGTCACAGAACAAATGTCCAAACCCCATTAAGTACCTCCTTGTCGTTCTTGTAGGCGCCTAACTAAGACTTGACTTGCGTCGTCGGAACTTCGTTTCGCCGTGCACAAATACAGCGCCTTCAGGTCCTTCTTGCTGCTCCACGTTGACATGTATACAGATAGCGATGGGTAAAGTATTTCTAAAAGTGATTTCGGCCTGGGTGAGTGCTCGTTTGACGGCGCTAAGAATAAGCTGATGAGCGTCGGCGTCTAGATAAGACTCAATTCAATACCTTCCACGACAGGAGATCAAAGGACGTATGAGGATGCGTCCAGCGTTTTAACTGCGTCGCATCAACATGGGGAGGTTCTGCTATTCAATTCTGTACACGGCTTGTGTCACTGCATTCAAAATACGATATTATGACGCTCAAGACCAAACAACACAGCATCTAATCTTTCCAGGGGTGTATATGACTTGAGTTCGACCCCGGTCATCCATATTCGCGGAAAGACTGTTTCAAAACCAACTATCATTCCCTCTATTGAACCATGGAACCGCATGTTGTCGTAGATGCGTTGGGAGGTGGCCAACCAGGATCGAGTGCGTCAACTTGCCCAGATAACATGGTGTTCAATCTGACATCAAGCAGCTGATACTACTGGATTCACTGCCGGACAAGATCACCAGTCTACACCGCGAACGATCGCGGTCATTCAAGATGAACCTCTCATGGAGAATTCCAAGTTGTTTCTGCCATTCGGTACTCAAGGCGATATCGAAGATATGGAGAGTTTGACAACCGGTGAGCGCGATAAATTGAAATTATTCTACAGCTAATATTGCTTATTAGCTGAGCCTAATGTTCCATCGCTTGAGGGTTCCGAGCGACCATTCCCCGCGCTGAATGTTTGCGATCTCTATCCAACCGGAAACTTTGAACGCTACATAACAGGTGAGGAGAATATTGCCCCTATGCTATCTATATATGAGTTGTTCTGATTTTAAACCAGACCTTGTTGTCGAATGTGCGGCGATCGACGTCAACCACCCAGCTTTTGGTACCTTCAAACTCATCATTTTTGGACTTACGGAGGAGGGCAAAGTCTTGACTTTGTTAAGAGAGTCTCCTGAGAGATGGAAGCAGAATTGTCTTCTGAAATTGTGAGTTTACTACGAACTTTCTTCATACCAATTTTAAAACATGTTGCAAGACCTACGGATCTCGATGAGCTCGTGATTGTAGCTACATCAGAAGAAATCACCGACTTCGCGTATATATCTCTGGCCAAAGAACAACTGGTTTTTGAAACATCGCATAATCGTCAGTATCCTAATTAGAGACTGATTACCCTGAATTCTGACGCAGAAATAGAGTCCACAATGACTATGATATCTCTGGAGGGAGCGCCATCCCTAAAACTGTCGTTCCAAATTACTCACATTCCTTCGGATGGAACTACTGCAGAGATTGGTGCTCATGGCCAAAGAGAAGACGGTACGTTTCTATATACATCATAAGGCGAAGAAGGAAATAAAATTGTTGATTTCAGATGCTTCTGTCGAATCTCCGTGGGAGAGTTCGGCCACTATGTCATCTCTTCGCCTCTATATGCTCACCGAACTTTGGAATAGAGCTGATATGGTGGATTTCTGTGGAACAGTTCTGAAGGAACGATTCGAACAGTCTCGTGATATTGGTGAAATTTCCAACGCCATCTCAGCATACCAGAGGGCAGTCCAACTCACTCCGGATGGCCATGCCGACCTGCCGGATCGGATCAACAATCTTGGAAATTCCTTTCTGTGTCGCTTTAAATGCAAAGGTGATCTCACCGACATCGCCAATGCCAGGTCATGCCACCAAAGGGCAGTCCAACTCACTCCCAGTGGTCATGCTGACACGCCGGTGCGATTGAATATTCTTGGAACTTCCTTTGTGTATCTCTTTGAATGCACAGGTGACCCCAACGACATTTCCAGTGCCATTTCAGTCTACCAAAAGGGGCTCCAGCTCGCTCCTGATGGCTATGCTGAAATGCCGGGTCATTTAAACAACCTTGGAAATTCCCTTTCGCTTCGCTGTGAATGTACAGGCGATCTCACCGACGTTGTCGATGCTATTTCAGCCCACGAGAGGGCGATCCAGCTCACTCCTGATGGCCATGCTGACATGCCAATTTGGTTGAACAACCTTGGAAGTAGCTTTTCGCAACGCTTTCGACTCACAGGTGATCTCACCGACATTGAAAATGCTATTTCAGCCTACAAGAGGGCGGTCCAGCTCACTCCCAATGGCCATGCTGACATGCCAAGTTGGTTGAACAACCTTGGAAGTTGCTTTTCGCAACGCTTTCAACTCACAGGTGATCTCACCGACATTGCAAATGCTATTTCAGCCCACAAGAGGCGGTCCAGCTCACTCCCAATGGCCATGCTGACATGCCGAGTCGGCTGACCTGGCTTGGAAATTCCTTTTTGCATCGCATTGAAACTACGGGCGAGCTCACTGATATTGCTGATGCCATTTCAGCCCACCAGAGGGCGGTTCAGCTCACTCCCGATGGTCATGCCAGCATGCCGGGTCGGTTAAACAACCTTGGAAATTTCTTTTTGCATCGCTGTCGACGCACAGGTGATCTCGCCGACATTAATAATGCTATTTCAGCCCACCAGAGGGCGCTCCAGCTCACTCCCGATGGCCATGTTGACATGCCAAAGTGGCTGAGCAACCTTGGACATTCCCTTTCGAAACGCTTTCAACTCACGGGTGATCTCACCAACATTGCTGATGCCATCTCGGCCCACCAGAGGGCAGTCGAGCTCACTCCTGATGGTCATGTTCACATGCCGGATCAGTTGGGCAGCCTTGGAAATTCATTTTTCCACCGCTTTGAACACACAGGAAATCACGCCAACATTGTCAATGCCATTCTAGCCCACCAGAAGGCAGTTCAGCTCACTCCCAATGGCCATGCCGACATGCCGACTCGGTTGAGCGATCTGGGAGCATCTTTCTTACGTCGCTTTGAACGCACAGGTGATTTCGCCGACATTGTCAATGCCATTTCGGCTGACCAGAGGGCGGTCCAGCTCACTCCCAATGGCCATGCTGACATGGCCAGTCGATTAAACAACCTTGGAAATTCCCTTTCGAGTCGCTTTGTACGGACAGGTGATCTTACAGACATTGCCGATGCAATTTCGGCCAAGAAGAGGGCGGTCCAGCTCACTCCCAATGATCATGCTGACATGGCCAGTCTGTTGAACAACCTTGGAAATTCCCTTTCGCGTCGCTTTCGCCTCACAGGTGATCTCACCGACATTGCCGATGCAATTTCGACCCAGAAGAGGGCGGTCCAGCTCATTCCCAATGGCCATGCCAACATGCCGAGGTTGTTGAACAACCTTGGACAATTCCTTTGCCTTCGCTTTAAACACACAGACGATCTCACCGATATTACCAATGCCATTTTGGCCCACCAGAGGGCGGTACAACTCACTCCCGATGCCCATATTAACATGCCTGTTTTTCTGCACAACCTTGGAAATTCCTTTTTGTGCCGCTTTAAAAGCACGGGTGATTTATCTGACATTGTCGCAGCAAGATCCAATTTTCGACAATCTGCCACGCACCAGTCTGGAAGTCCCTCAACTCGTTTGGATGCTGCCCAACAGTGGGCCCAACTCTCTGTATCACACAATGCAACAGACTCCTTGGACGCCTATCATGTTGTTGTCGATCTTCTTTCTCATATTGCAGGCATGGATAGAACCATTCAACAACGTTATTCAAGCCTTGTTGACATTTCGAAGTTAACCGGGACTGCTGCTTCAGCCGCATTTGCTCAGGGAGAGGTCGGAAAGGCTCTCGAATGGCTTGAACAAGGTCGCTGCCTTGTCTGGAGCCAACTCAACCAACTTCGCACTCCGGTAGACAATCTGAGGACGCACAACCATCTCTTAGCAGATCGCTTCTTACATGTTTCACAAGCTCTGGAATCATCTAGTTCACGTCAGGAGTCGATATCCCTAACCCTCGATGGCACCATGTCCCAAGAAGTCATTTTGGAAGACGAAGCACGTACTCACGCCGTACTAGCCCAGGACTAGGAACAACTGCTTGAAGAAATTCGTGGTATTCCTGCATTTCAAGATTTTTTGCGGCCTCGTCCGGCTTCGAGCATTATGAACCACCTCCCGCAAGATGGCCCAGTCATTCTCATCAATGTCCATGAGGAGCGGTGTGACGCCCTGGCACTTATTCCAGGATGCGACGAACCTTTCCATATCCCTCTCGATAGTCTTACACATCAATATGCCTCCGTCCTTAGAGATCAGCTACGCAGCTATCTCTTATCTCATGGGCGGCGCATGCGAGCGGCTGATTTGGATCTCAATCGTGCTACACGCCCAGCTCCGGAGCCTAATGCTAAGAGTGGTAGTGCCATCCAAAAAGTTCTTCGGGAGCTTTGGCGCATGGTGGTGAAGCCGATTTTGGACGCTCTTGCATATCAAGTGAGTCTCAAGTCAATAAATAAATTATTACGCACTTTCATTCATTCGTTTTTAGGCTAATCCCTTAGAGCTATCTCGCATTTGGTGGTGCTCGACTGGCCCACTTGCTTTCCTTCCACTTCATGCTGCTGGAATATATGGTCAGGGCGTCCAACCCGCATCATGCATTTCCGACTATGTAGTGTCGTCATACACTCCAACTGTTAGTGCACTCCTAGAGAAGGTCAAGATATTACCAACTCGACGGTCACCATGCTCAAAAGTTCTGCTCGTGAGCCAGCCATATACTAAGGGCCTCCCCCGAATCCCTGGGACGATACGAGAAATAGACGCTGTGTGCAAGAAAGTCAGCTCAGGTGGTTGCGAATACCTTCATCTGGATGGACCTCATGCCACTGTCGGCTGCGTCAACGAGGCGATGGCATCGCACGGATGGGTACACTTAGCTTGCCATGCAAGCCAGAACACCATTGAGCCTCTCAAGAGCGGATTCTCTCTCGACGATGGATCACTTGAGCTCTCCGAGATCATGAAGCAGAATCTCCTCCACTGTGAGCTGGCTTTCTTATCGGCATGCCAGACGAGCACCGGAGATGAGAAGCTCTCCGAGGAGGCAGTTCACTTGGCGGCGGGGATGTTGGCAGCTGGGTATCAAGGCGTCGTGGCGACGATGTGGTCGATCCAGGACAGATACGCACCAGAGGTCGCAGAGTCATTCTATGAATATCTTGTGGAGAAGGGAAAGGGGACGGGAAACGCGGGACTCGACAGCACCAGTGCCGCATATGCACTCCATCACGCAGTGCAAGGCATTCGAAAGGAAATTGGTGATGCAGAGGATGCTCTCTTAACGTGGGTTCCGTATGTACATTTTGGGCTTTAGGATATTGGTTGCTTTGCGTACGTGAATTCAAAGGGTAGTGATAATAGGTTTTCTCCGTAGTGTACTATTAGTTACTGTGCGTATGCTGGAGGACACAAGCGTCTACGTAGCAGAACCGGGTTTGTAAATGAGTCTGTCATATGAATCGCCGATGATGTGTATTAGACATTCTTCACAATCATCGTATTATAGCTACTTGGGAGTTGCACTTGCACGGTAGAACAAGTCGCTCAAACGAGGTGGGTAAGTCACGTATCAAGCGTACTGAGCCACTGCCGGCCCTGCCCCAGTACTTGCGAGTAGATGCGTAGGCTGCTCTGATTGACCACGACGCCATTACCCACTACCATGAAAAAACTCGGTTGGTTGACTTGAGCCTATCCTCCCGTGCACAGGATGCGATTGAGGTGAGATCAGCCTCAATACTAGCGACAGTCTTGCATGTAGGCAGAGAGGACTGGTCTGTGGTTCTGTAGGCAAAGTCCGAATAATAATATCAGCACTTCTAATAACATAAAGAAAATGAATGATGCGAAACAAACCTGGCTACATAAGCGCTTTGAGAAGGAAAGCCCTCTTGAATAAGGTGGAGGAGTGGTTCCGCAAGAGGGGCATTTTACGATGTCATGGTTGGCCTTGGCCCCGGGTGGAACTTGAAGAATGTACATCCTTCGGGTCCGCAATCTGATTCCGCCCTCTCAGCCAATGCCATACTGCCTGCAGAGACACCACTCTCTGGACGCTCTAGTTCATCTACACCAAGCTTCAGGTCCAGCCCTAAGATCCAGTTATATCCTTATCACCCTTTAGAACAAACGCTCGCAATCTGCGGAGACTGACCCACATCGGATTTCGTCCTGAATGTCCAGGAGGGGAGCGACGGAGGTGAAGAAAACCAGTCACAGCCAGGCCTGGTGATGGTTGTAGAGAATTGAGGGTGATGGTATCCACATGCATGGACGTTGGACATGGATCGATGTGCAAGAGGTCTAAGAGCTTAGCTCGTCAGTACATATCAGACACATAGGACGGAAAGCGTATCGTTTAAGTTATGCAACAAAGCGAACGCAGACTCTTGGTACTCAGTTCACAATAGTCTAACCAACAACCTTATCGTGAGGGGACCTCGAAGGGATACACACCTTGTCGCATAACGTCGTGCCCTTCTTTCCGAAGGTACTTAGTCGAGTATAGTGCCAAGTTGCTAGAGGAGGCGCCGCTCCAGTTGAATCGTTGGCTTCAAGAGACCAAGGACGGCCACCATTTCGCGTGGACGGGAAGGCCAGGATCTGTAGTTCGGAGGGTCATGAGCATATCACCCATGCGGTTTCGAAGAGAGATGCGGCCAGAGTTGGAGCACGCCTCAAGATATCGCAGCCAGAACGCAGGTTTCTGCAGTCGGATATCTCAGACTCGGAGAGGAACTTCAAACTTCAAAGCGCAATAGCCGTGGGAAACGGGATTGCGGTCCGTGAGTCTTCCAGAATACCCCTCTACACGTCAACAACGCCAATGTCAAGGGCAAGTCCGAAGGCGTCACCTGGCGATTATGAACTGTTGGACCGACTGAGGTACATCCCTAGCTCTACTCCCAACGGTTCATTCAGAGAGTGTGGGCCAAACTCCCTGGAAACGAAGAATACATCCTTCAGCAAGCAAGTACTGTATAGACAGCCTTCAAGAAACTGAACGGACTTTTATCGCTCGTCATGAAACTAATCTCTTCATCAACCGTGGGGAAAGTGCCGCTCAGAGGAAGGTCCTGCCATGGGAATGCTTTGAAGCTCACGGCGCATGCCGAAGAGACGTTTACTCTTGCATCTGAATATTAGTTGGCTGTCGAGAGTGCGCAACCTGGATCGATGTGCTCTAGGTGTGTATATGCGCCATCCTAGAGATGTATTAGCTAACCTAACTACCCCTACGCAGGAGGACATCCAGGCCCTACTGCCGAAGATCCCTGGAGCTCTATTCGTAGTTTATTCATGGATCCTACCTCAGCCAACCCAAGCAGATGAAAATCTAGTTGGGAATTACTTTTCGGACGTTTTGAAGGTATGCCTCTATGTTTCTGTTTTCATATCCTTGATTTCCTTGGAGTGTTCGCTTTTCGCCTCATCTTCCGCTCCTTTTTTCCGTTGTTCTCATTTTTGTTCTTGTCAAGCAAACTCTTCTCCTGCGAATAAGCGCTGAAGCAATCTTATTTCGACAGCTGTACACCACGAACGATATGTATATGAACAAACTGTTGTTCGCTGCTGGTCTCTCAATGGCACCTCGGAGGTTATGATGGGACGGACAGCAATAACTCTATGCGCACGGGATCGTTTCGCTTGGCTTAGGATGAGTGCTGTGAGTGCTGTTTCTTGATTTTCGATCCCTCATCCGTGCCAAGTTATTGTTATCTGCTGTCGCCCCCTTCTACGAATCAAAATGTCACAAGTATTGGATGCTGACGCTCTACAATTACTAGGTCTACCTTCGGCTACCATCAGCGATGTCATTTTTGTCAATGCCAAGATCATCTCGTGGCCTTCATCTTCTGGTGTTCGTACCGATTCTACGCTATTTGGGCTTCAATGGCCGAAGATGAAGTCGATTCACCTCTTCTACTTATGGCCACGAGCTCAATACCACCTCGAACCAGACGTCTCGTCCTTACCGTCCTCACCAACGGCTCGCGCTCCTTTGGTCGGATACCGGCATGGACGCAAATCCTTCATTGTGTGCCTTTGAATGCCTGGCACGGAGGGTGAACCAGGGAGAAACGATACGATCCAAAGAAGGCGCGATCCACAGACGGAAGGAGAGTGAGGAGTTGCCTGGAAGGAGGACATGTGAACCTGCGATAGCGATAACCGTTCATTTCTCGATTCTGACAGATGCTGGTGGCGGTACATCTGCGCCTATTCACCCAGTCGAAATTTTCAGTGCGGTATCCTCTACCGTGAAACCGTCTATGACGAACATATTGACCTTTGGATCGTTCGAGGAGTGCCGAAACTATGGGATGATAAAGGCTACTGGCCTTCATCGACATTGGGGACGCTCTCGAACGTGAGGGGAACACGACACGTTGGGCGAGTGGTGCGGTATTGGTATCATCAAGAGAGTGTGGCTCGATCAAGAGTGAAATAGGCGAAGAGCTAGATGGGGTTGGACGAGGGAGTGCGACCGTGATTGAACCAGGAAGCAGCCGATGAGTCGAATTCCCACTTCGTACATTTAGCACGAGGCGGAGAATTGGTGACGCTTCACTTGCGATCGGATGCTCCCCGCTCGAGTCGTCGCTTCTCGGTTTGTCCATATAGCTTACAATAATCAATCATTTCATTGAAAAGCCTAATTAACTGTTTAAAAAATGCAATATTTATCTATGATGCCCTTTCAGGATAATTATTGAACATGCAAAAGGGTCAGAAACGTGTGGGTGAAGTGAGGATACATATCAGATATGATGTGCATAAGAAACTACCTAGCACCCTTCCAAAATCTTCCAATCATCTTCGGTGGCCCTCACAACAGCATTAGAGAGCACAGCAATCGGTGCGGTACCGTACTGAGGACCAAGAAGAACCTGAAAGATTTCGTAGACACTTCCGTACTGCTCGTCCTTCATGCTCAGGAGCTCGTGGTGCGTAAACCCGACAGTTGAGAGCTGGTCCATAACTGATGGATTAGTGTACTTACGCCGCCGGAAGAAGACCTTCCACATGTCATCGACGTTCGCCTTGCCCTTGGATTCCGCGAACGAGGTAGAAGCAATTGGCACTGACGCTGGCTCAGCTACCTTGCTTGGCAACATAACAGAAGGCGTAGGTTTGAGGGCTGGCGTGGAGCCAACAGGGCTTTGGGATACTGAGGGTAGGGATGGGTTAGACCCCGCAGCGCCTACATCAGACGATTTGGCTGATAGCCCTGACATATCGACACAGGCCAGTGTGGGTTTTGGTTGATGGGTGACGAGGTCAGACTCAGATGCATCAGATGCCCCAGAGGTATTGAACAAGAGGTTGGCGGCTAGTTCTTGGTTTTTATCGCACGAAAAGTAAGCCTCCATAGCTTGTCGTTCGTCGAATCCAAGACCCACCAACTGTTATTCTAGTCAGTATTCGAGTGCGCAACCAAATAACTGAAAACTCACGATCTGGATTGCCTCAAAATCACCTTCATCCATCGTCGGATTGAGATTCTGGTCCTGGTCGACCTTTTCGCTGGCTTCATCTAGAAGCGCGTCAAAAAGTTCAGGGTTTTCGATTAGATGTTGGGCAATAGCTGGATTCTCCTGTTGGAAGCGACGGAGAATCCCTTGACGGAGCTCGGGGTCTTTGTGCGGTATTTGTGTTTGGCGGCCGTTCATGTTCTCTTAAGTTCCGAATCTCTCCAACGCGGACTGGCAACAAAGAGAGCTCAGGACGAGATAAAGTCGAGGTGTAGATAAAGACGAACTTGATCATAGCCGCTATGTTGATCTAAATCTGCTAACGTGAATGGCATCTGCGGAATTGGTGACGGCACCCGAGACAGAGTGTCCGGATGTTCAGAGGCGGAGTCTTCTGAAGGGAAACTTGAAGGTTGCTCGTCAACATGCGCTGGAGGCACCTGTAGATACGTTCTACAACGATGCACGATATTTATGAGTAATAGGAAAACATACGTCTGCCAGATCACCACTCGTATGGTCAGATTGAGGCCGACGGATAGAGATCATCAGCGTGGCTGAATCTCCATCCTTGATCCCTACGGTTTCCAACGTCTGGCTATTGTTGAGAGGTCTGCCTACATCAAGTGATCAGAGCAGCCAGGAGGCAGCTTCAAGGGAAAGGGCTTACCAGCAAATACGAGCGTTTGACTGTCTGCAGCGTAACCCTTGGATCTATCGATTTCGGTCTTCAATTCTCCCACCGTCTGGCTGGGCTCAACCTCAACCTAATCCACATTATTTTAATATATCACGTCTAAGATACCAAATAACAGATTCATACCTGGAAAGACACTTGCTTCGTTGTTTTGACTGTAATCTTCATGACTTCTGGGAAGGAGAATGCTGCAAGATGCGATATAGGGCAGCTGTGACTATATATATTCCGGTAGGCTTTTGGTTTATAGCCAATGTCAAGTGAGGCAGTGAACACTTGTACAGCCCAAATGTGTCACCAATAACAGCCATATTGGTTCAGGGCGTGACGTTTGCATGGCTTCCTGTGAGAACCGGTCTTGAACCACTCCCGTGATAGACGCTCGATGAATGCCACGTGCGAGGTAAAAATAGCAAGTCATCGTGTGCAGCCTCCCATAAGACCGATATAAGGCGAGAAACCGTTAGAAAATCCAAAAGAATACTGCCTTCTGGACCCCCAAGGTTTCCGGGAAACCTATTACCAACATATATTAGCGCCGGGAAGAAAGGGAGAAAGAATGGACCTCATGTTCAAGGCCTAATAGCTGGGTGAATAAGTGAGACAAGGTGGTGAATGTATGTTATTTTAAACAGTAGCTGTCATTACTACCTTGACATGCTGCACCCTACAGACTGCGGTACTGTTAGTCGTGTGAATTCGGCGACAGATTAACCATGATATCGGCGTCACTTGTTGGAGTGGCAGTGACTGGGCAACGCACTAACCAGAATGTACTTCGTTTATGCAGTTAGAATGAGCAGCGCCAGCGGAGACAGGCGACGTACCTCTCAAAATACCAGGTCGTAGCGATAGAGGAATTACGATTAGGATACGCAATTCGAAGAGGTTGGGTCCAACGAATGGCCAACAAACGTGAATAGAAATGACCTGTGCACTGCAAGTCATGAAGTAACGGTGCTTCCGTCAAAAGTGTCACACAAAATCTGTCCGCCGTGCGCAGTCTCACTTCGATATTTTCTTTCGAAACATATCGAGGCCAGGCTCGCCTCCAGCAGTGCCATCAGCCAGATGAGCCATACTCCTAATACAGGTCCCATCGTTCTGCACCACCAAATCAGCTATTGGTGATGCAAGGTCTCTCCATTTGCCAACTGCATAGTGGGGTCGTCAGAAAAGATGAGAAGATCATACACGCACGCGGTAGCCGTGATATCTAGCTTGGAACGGACATGATGAAAGCAATTCGTAGCGGCCAATAGTCTTCCATTTATGTAGTGCTGGAGGGGCGAGCGCATTGTGTATAAACACTACTCATTGAGGTCCGCGTATTTCTCGGTCGTGCTTATGTTCGAGTCGAGAAGTCGAAGAATACACCGACGTTACAAGCTTCGGGAGGCGACCTAGCGTTGCGTAGGTTGAGGAACAGAAATTGAAAATGGGTGAGGCGATAAGGCTTAATGGTTACCGCCTTATCGTAGGTGCTGAATGTTGTCTGCGGATTGATTGGGCCACAAACAAGTGGAATAGTAACCTCGATACTGGAGCAGTAGTATGAGTCCGATGTGAGGGATGGTTTGGAGACGTTGAGGCGGTGTCGAAATACGTAGCGGAAGGCTACTGGAAGGATCCGATGTTCGGGCAGCTCAGGCCGTCGTCCCTTGGAGAGCTCCTGAGAGTATAGCACAACGGCTTCGAATACGAGTCTGTGTGCAGGAGGTTTAATTTGGCTCGTCAGTACATAGGAAAAATCAGAAATAGGACGTAGAATGTACCGTTTGTGTTATATAATGACGCAGACGCAAAGTTTTGGTGCTCAATTCTCGATAATCGGACGCTGGTTTCCTCTTCTTCACCGGACCTCGAGGAGAGTATATGCATATTCGCCTAGCGTTATGGAAGCATGCATTCCAGATGTTCTGAAGGCAGTCTTCGAAGAGCAGGCGTATGCAGAAGCAATTTACTGGACGAGAGTGAAGGGACTCGGGACCGAGACCAGGGCAGTGAACAGATGAGGGTTGAGGCAGACGTGATTCGCGCGAATGAGTGTTGGATCCGGATTTGTGTGCAGGGAGGTCTGATAGGCGGCATGTCAATGCACAGAAAAGATCAGGCAGATATAGGGAACATACCCTTTAAATTTCACAGAACAACACGAACTTTTGTGCTCGATTCTCAATAGTCAGACCATCGAGCACTTCTTTGTGGGTGGACCTTCGGGTATGCATCGTTGAATAAAGTTGTGCCCGGTCATCCGGAGTGCCAATTCGCTGGAGGAGAGTTCGATCGAGCTGAGACGTCGGCTTTGGCATGGGCAAAGGGAGGAGACGAAGATCAGCACATGTAGAAGATTTAATTAGGATCCATACAAGTCGTTTGGAGGTGTTTGACGCCGTCACGTGCAGACTTAACAGGGGTTGTGTCGCGTCGCGTGCACTGTACAAATCTCCTTCATCTTGCAATGGCCCATCATTTGATTCCTCCTCTAGATACAGAAACTATGTATCTCTACTCCCTTTTCCTATATTTTTGTGGTTCAAAGCCTAGTACCGCAACTCTCCACTCAGTCATCGTCATCCTGACCTTCATCGCCGCGCAGAGCTGTAGGTCAAACGAATCGAGCCCGCCAGGTTCAAAGCTCGGTTAAATGTATCGAACATGTTGTTTTCCTGTTAAAAATTTTGACTATAGCGGGCTTGAGTGGCGACAAAGACTGGTTGGTAATGACTGGCATTTCGGACGTCTGGAAATTGATAGGGCAGTCCTCGACATTCGTAAAGTTTGAATAGGGAACAAAATTTCGATAGTGTTCAGTCGCGACATGTGAGAGGCATATGTGGCGACGCCTGCAATGGCCAGAGGAGGTTGAGGTCAATCAGAGTAACATGGTCTACGTGCAGAACTTCACTACGCAGAAGATCCGAGTCTAGAAAGCTATATGGTTAGTATTTAGGCGAACGACGCAGACAGGACTATGTACGCCTTCCAGTATATGAAATTAGGCATTCGAGATTCGATAATCAGTGTTCCGCCATTACTAATCCGCCTCAGAGTAGTCGGTTTTGGCCGATTCTGGCCCCCGTTTCAAAAGTCGGTTTGGATGAGAACTGGATAGACAAGAATCGTGAGAAAACCGTGAATCGACGAAACGTTGAAACCGGCTTGGGAGTCGGTTTGCACACAGAATCGGACACGATTCTGAACCCGGTTATCCCTTCCCTCATACTCTTGCCCGTAATTAACTGAATTCTAACAAAATAATACCGGTTTAATGCCAATATGGGTACAGTCTTTTTGAAACTATATACCAAAAGCTCTTCCGGTCCAGAACGCACCAAAAGTGGCACGGAATTTCTCTAAATACCGTCTTAGTGACAGTGGGGCACAGCTAAAAGCCTGAAAAAATCCAAGTACCATTTCGATGGGATCCCCAGACCCAATTTTTAATAAAATGGTATATATGACTTCTATGAGCATAATATGGTGGTAGGGTAGCCCTCATAGTGCGATGCAAGGCCAAAATATGGAAAGATTGGATTTTTCCAAAACGGGGTGGTCAGAGCCAAATCGACTTGCATCCGATTCTTCGCACGTTTCTTGCCACGAGAACCGACCAAAAACCAGGACCAAAAACGACGCCAAAACGGCCAGAATCGACTACTCTGACCTCCCCTAATGTCTGCATGATGCATTGTTGCGCTGCTGCACATTTTAGGCGCTCAATTCACACCTTAGTTTATGGGCGCCGATTAAGCCCAAACCCACGATGTTTCGTGCAGAATGTGCGAAAACTAATAATTTCGCACTCATTTACTAAATCGGCACTCAACCGAGCATAAGCGCAGTATGTAGGATCGTGGTAAAAGACTGGAAAATGTCAGAGAATCAAATAATGTTCTGAAATAAGGAAGACAAAACGAAACAAACCTAGTCTACGGCCTCGATGGACTGTTGGACATTCAACACCAAATGCAAGAACATCCGCAAAGGGAGGTCTTCAAGCTCATCGAGCAGATCGGCTCGACCTAAAACCTGACAGTATCCACGACGCCGGTGAGTAGTGGAAGTTCCTATTCCCCAGAGGCGGTATAATGCTTTGGTTGCGTGAGCCGATAACGCCTGGGCATCATGTACATTTGCCACTGTGGAAGAAAGGGGAGAGTTCAAGCGACTGCTTTGAATATGATCGCAGACTCCAGCGAGTAAGCCAAAGTAAGATGTGTACGCCCTAGATATCAGCTGGTGTGAATCTCCTAATGAAAGTCTCAGTAATCATCTCGAACGAACGATAGATTATGAATATGCGTACCCCGTGAATGTGTCTCGTAAAGCAGGGTGCTTTACCCTCCAGCGACCTGTGACTCGAGCCAGCAAAGTACTCGCAGTCACTTGTGGCCATTCAGGTCAACTCGAGACTGAACATATGAAATGGCCATAGGCTCCTGGATGGTTCTGATGGCTCCGCGCATCCTAGGCTAATCATTCACAAGTTATGTCGGAGGACTTCTCGTTCGTGCTGCTGCTGTCGACTTGACGAAGTCGGTTGAGGCTAGGCGTTCAAAAGCGTACTCTCAACATTCCTGTTGGTGCAGGGGTTGGTTCATCCAGCGGTTGCACAAGTAGTGGTCCCAGTCGAAACGCAGGAACGACAGAGTGGGGACGGAGATCAGCACATGAACACTTCGGGTGACCAGGATTAGTCTCGAGTATGCCAGTACTAGTTGTCAGATTGGCATTCAGAAAAGAGGATGGGTTAATATACCTTGGCGTGGGCCTCAATGTATCTGTGAATTAGGACAGGACTGGTAATACACAGCTGCAGTCGGGATGGAAGGCATAAATCTGAGAGTCCAGGAACGCTTTGCATTGGTGGATACACCGTGTGACAATGTTACCAATCGGCACGAATTATCCGCCATTCAGTCACCTACAACTTGAATATGGAGGGTTTGCCAACAACTAGTGAGCATGACAGAATTAGAATCATTCTGCAACTAATATTGTGGTATTAGCCGACGCTAATGTTCCATCGCTTGATGTAACGGAAAACCTCCATCCATTCCTCATATCGGACATTGGTGATCTCGATCCAACTGGGGACTTTGAACGCTACATAAAAGGTGAGAAGAATTCCTTATATGCTGCCCATGTACTCGTTATGCTAATTGAAGTCAGACCTTGTGGTCGAATGTGCGGCAACTGACGTCAAACACCGAGTCTTTGCTACCTTCAAACTCATCGTTTTTGGACTGGCGGACAAGGAAGGCAAAGTGTTGACTTTGTCAAAGGAATCTCCTGAGACATGGAGACAGAATGGTCTTCTGAAATTGTGAGTTTACTACAAACTTCATTTACACGATTTCTAAAGCAAGTTACCTTTCATAAGACCTAAGGATCTCAATGAGCTTATCATTGTAGCCACATCGGAAGAATTCACCGACTTTGCTTATATATCTTTCACCAAAGAACAACTGGCTCTGGAAACACTCGCATATAATCGTCAGTATCCCAATTGGAGAATCAATAACTTGAATTCTGATATAGAAAGCAGAGACTACCATGGTCATGATATCTCAGGAGGGAGCGCCATCGCTGAAAGTGTTGTTCCAAATTATTCACATTCCTCCGTACGAAGCTGCTGAAGAAATTGGCGGCAATGATCGGGAAACCGGTAGGTTTTTATATTCATCGCAAATCAAAGAAGGAAATAAAGTTGCTGATTTCAGATGCTTCCGAGTCTCGCAAATCCGCCCATATCTCATCACCAGACATGTTCATGTACACGAGGCAGTCCAAACTGTGGGACCGGGCTGATATGGCGGATGCCTGTGGACTGACTCTACGGGAAAGATTTGAACAAAGTGGTGATATTGATGAAATCTCCAACTCCATCTCAGCCCATCAGAGGGCGATTCAGCTCACTCCCGATGGTCATGCTGACGTGCCGAGTCGATTGAACAACCTTGGAAATTCCTTTTTGTGTCGCTTTGAACGCACAGGTGATCTTACCGACATTGCCGATGCCATTTCAACCCACCAGAAGGCAATCCAGCTCACTCCTGACGGCCATGCTGACATACCGATTCTGTTGAACAACCTTGGAAATTCCTTTGGGCGCCACTTTGAACATACAGGTGATCTCCCTGACATTTCCAATGCCATTTCGGCCCTCCAGAAGGCGGTCCAGCTCACTCCTGATGGACATGCTGACATGCCAGCCCGGCTGAACAACCTTGGAAATACCTTTTTGGGTCGCTATGAACGCACAAGTGATCTCACCGATATTGCCCATGCCATTTCAGCCCACCAGAAGGCAGTCCAGCTCACTCCCAATGACCATGCCGACATGCCGATTCAGTTGAACAACCTTGGAAACTCCTTTTTGTGTCGCTTTGAACGCATAGGTGATCTCGCTGACATTGCAAATGCCATTTCAGCCCATCAGAGGGCGGTCGAGCTCACTCCTGATGGCCATGCTGATATGCCGCGTTGGTTGAACAACCTTGGATATTCCCTTTCAAATCACTTTAAACGCACAGGTGATCTAGCCGAAATTGCACAAGCCATTTCGGCCCACCAGAAGGCCGTTCAACTCACTCCCGATGGCCATGTTAACATGCCGGGTTGGTTGGACAACCTTGGAAATTCTTTTGCGGGTCGCTTTGAACGTACAAGCGATCTCACCGACATTGCCCATGCCATTTCAGCCCACCAGAAGGCAGTTCAGCTCACTCCCAGGGGCCATGCTAGGATGCCAGCTCGGTTGAACAACCTTGGTAATTCCTTTTTGCGCCGCTTTAATTCAAGTTACACAAGTGATTTCTCTGACGGTGTCAATGCGACATCCAATTATCGACAATCTGCCATCCACAAGTCCGGTCCTCCATTGATCCGTCTGAATGCTGCCAAGTTCTGGGCTTTTTTCTCTGTAACATTCAATCCAACAGGTTCTTTGGAAGCCTATGATGTTGTTGTCGATCTTCTTTCTCAGATTGCAGGCATGGATAGAACCATTCAACAACGTCATTCAAGCCTTGTTGACATTTCAAGGTTAACGGCGGCTGCCGCTTCAGCTGCATTTGCTCTGGGAGAGTTTGGAAAGGCTCTCGAATGGCTCGAACAAGGTCGCTGCCTTGTCTGGAGCCAACTCAACCAGCTTCGGACTCCGGTAGATGAGCTGAGGACACACGACCATCTCCTGGCAGCTCGCTTCTTGCGCGTTTCACAAGCCCTAGAGTCATCGGGCTCACGTCAGGAATGTGCACCTCTCGTCCTCAATGGTACCATGTCCGAGAAGGTTGCCTTGGAAGACGAGGCACGCACTCACGTCATGCTTGCCCGGGACTGGGAACAACTGCTTGACGAAATTCGCACAATTCCTGCATTTCACAATTTCTTACGACCTCGTCGAGCTTTGGACATGATGAAGCACCTTCCGCGAGACGGCCCAGTCATTCTTATCAACGTTCACGAGGACCGGTGTGATGCTCTGGCTCTGATCCCTGATTGCGACCAACCACTCCATATCCCTCTCGATCACTTCACCCATCAAGAAGCATCCAGGCTTAGAGACCGCCTACGCACTTGCCTTTCACGTTCTGGGTATCGCATGCGGGATGTCGATCGTGGTCCACGTGAAGTCGCCGATCCCGAAGCAACGAGCGAGATCCATAAAATTCTCCAGGAACTCTGGCTGTGTGTGGCAAAACCGATCTTAGACGGCCTTTCATATCCCGTGAGTCCCATGTCCATGCCAATAATCGCGTACAAAACCTCATTCATTTCTCATACCAAGCCCAATCCATTAAATCCAACTCGAGTTTGGTGGTGTGCTACTGGGCCCCTTGCATTCCTTCCGATTCATGCAGCTGGAATATATGGTCAGGATATTCAATCACCCGGGTCGTGTGTTTCCGACTATGTGGTGTCATCATATACTCCAACCATCAGCATACTTTTGGAAAAAGTCAAGGCGATGCCAGTCGGGCGGCCATCACCATTTTCAAAAGTCCTGCTCGTGAGCCAGCCTCAGACGCCAGGTCTTTCGCCAATCCCTGGAACGACACGAGAAATCAATGTTGTGTATGAGAAGCTTGCAACTGTCACAGATACGTGGAAATCCCTACGTCTTGAGGGATCTGTTGCCACCGTCAGTCAGGTAAAGCAGGAAATGGGGACACACGGATGGGTACACTTAGCTTGCCACGCGAGCCAGGATACCCACAGCCCTCTCAACAGTGGATTCTTTCTCCATGATGGACGACTCAAGCTGTTGGAGATTATGAAGTTGAAGATTCCCGAGCGCAAGTTGGCTTACTTGTCGGCGTGCCAAACAAGCACCGGAGATGAGAAGCTTTCCGAGGAGGCAGTTCACTTGGCGGCTGGGATGTTGGCGGCTGGGTATCAAGGCGTTGTAGCTACGATGTGGTCAATCAAAGACAGACATGCGCCTGACGTCGCAGGGTCGTTCTATGAGTATCTCCTGGAGAAGGGGAAGGATGAAGGAGCTCTGGGACTCGACAGCACCAATGCAGCATACGCACTTCATCACGCAACGCAGCGCCTTCGAAAGGAGATCGGTGACTCGGAGAAGGCTCTCTTGACCTGGGTTCCGTACGTACATTTCGGTTTGTAAGATTCGGCGGTTCCATGATTTGCATTGTTCAAGAGGGTTTATGCTATTGTGATTGCTGAAATCAGCACTATTCGTACACTATGGTAGTAAATCAACAGTCGAATGAAGAAGACAATCACGGAGACCTTGTTATTCAGGTTGGCGAAAAAGACGAAGCACTGGAATATACTTGTACGGTGGCGGTGGTGCATGATGATGATGTGTACCATAAGTATAGCGCCTGCTAAACACAAATCACGAAGCATTCGTTCGGCGATATGAACCATTTAACAAGCTATATTTCCCAGAAGAGTTCCTGCAACTGATGATGTTAATGTCGACCTCTCGAAGTCATAAGATATCATGGTTCTTAAAGGGAGCTAACCGAGTACTAGTGAAACGACAATCTTCCATACAAAAGAAAATCTCCACTAGATCAGTGATGCCTCCCTCCCCTCGTCCACTGTAGATCAGGAATCGAGGGTGGCCAACCCGGGCCTACCAGTGTGGCGGACAAAGAGAATGTCATGGATGCACCGTATCAAACCAGTATATCACATCTATATGGAGGCGACATTCAGTCGAAGCGCAGGTGTTGGATATATGAAATATCAAGTGGAAAATGATGTCACACACCTCTTAAATTTATATACCCCGACGGCATAGGGTCGAGCCAGAAGAGAAAGCGAATCCGCGATGTCTGACGGAATGCAGCGCATCAATACCCCCAGGAAACGGATAACTGCAACCGAATGTTCTCTGGGTGACCGTCGCTCTTGGCAGTCTTGCGTTCAAGCGATTATTGGTGAGGCGCTAGGGAAAAGAATCCCTAGGCGATGTGTAGTCACGTAGCATCCGGAATGACATGCCTCCCATAAGCGACAAAGGCTGGGATGAGCAAGGGACGGTCGGTGTCCATAGGAGGCACCAGGTGTTAGGCTGAGTCTGTTCGGCGATGCGGTGCGCAGGACCTCTAAGGTTAGTCGTCAGTTTCTGAATAGAAAAATACGCCATGAACAACATACCTTTCAAGCTTGGCCGCAACGAGGGCCGTCGAGAGTCGAAAAAAAATGCTCAATTATATCCCTCCAAACAAGTCAAACCCTTCATGAGCAAAGGGAATAATTCTCGACGAATATCAGCGTTATCGTTCGAGATTGGATCTACTCGATGCTAGGACACATGGCAGTGGCAGTGGGCTCTAGTAACAGACTTGGGGTGCTGGAGATATGGCGGAATGGCACCTTTGAGATAGTTGAGGAGATGGGCGGTTGACATGGAAGCGGCTGAGAGTTTGATTCTTCAGAGGTTCTGAGCCAGCTCAGTGTATCAGCGAGCTACACCGAACACGATGAACGGTTTCCGCTGGACTTGGGTGCCAACGTGCTAAGGTATACGTGTATGCATCATGCAAGTTTGAGGACAGCCCGAGATGACGGGTGATGATGTTGGCCACAGAGGGAGAATCGCGGAAATGCACCGAAGATGGTAACAATGGCGAAATGAAGTATAGGGTGTGAGCTGCGACCACCTGGCACCCACACACCATCGCCATTGTGGAAGAATCGCCAGAGTCTGAGCGACTGCATTGGTTAGTCACGCAGATCTCGATGACCAAGAGGATTGTAGTGCGTAGAAATGTATGCGCTCCAGAGATACCAATTGTTATAAATCTCCTACTGAATGCGTCAGTAATCATCGATCTCGAACGAACAATATTGCACAGATGTGCGTACCACTTATCAATCTCATACACCAGAGTGTATCATCCTCCAGCGACCAGCGTCTCGAAACCAACAAATGCTCGTCGTCATCCAGGTTAGGTGACGACCGAACACGGAAGTGGCACTCCTGGATGATTCTGGCGGCTTCGCCCATCCCAGGCTAATCCTCTGTAACGGCAGATCACCGTTCCTGGGAGATAAAAACGCTACTGGAGGCACATCAACTGCTGGTCCTCCATCGAAATTGCTCTTGCGCTTCCGGTGGCTCTTACGTCTAAGGTAAATCTGTATGCGGTGGTATTGACGTCGATAGATCTCGAGTCTGCAGCCATATATTCTGATCGGCATGATGCCTGTTGATATATATATAAATCGCTGAGTGCTAGTCGCAAAGCGTCAGACGGGGCTGACAAGCCAATAATGTTTCAGGCCGATACCATTCGCATGAACGGGCGTTGAATACGGATCTGTATTCAGGAGGTCCAAGAGGTTGGCTTGTCAGCACGAAGAAAAGGTCAAACACATGGGACGAAGAACGTACGATCTGAGCTATACGACAACGCGGACGTAGACCTTGGTACTCTATTCTTGATATTTGGATCACCATTTGCGTAACGCTGCGCCAGTATGTAGTCCGGATGTTTTGAAGGTCGTCACCGAAGGGGAAACTTGTGCAGGAAGTACGGAGATATGAGCAGAGAGCCAGTATGTACGGTTGGAGCCATGGACTAGAAGAGGTGACTGTGGTACTCTGGAGTCCGATGGCTCTTGACAACCAAATGTGGGTTCGAAGATAGGCGACCGTTGGACTCAGAGTACAGAGAGGAAGTCGTGAACCAGAGCTCTCAAAAAGACAACGCCATCACGTGCAGACCTAACAGGGGCAGTCGCGTCAATTGAACTTGTGATCGATATCACCGCTGACGCGTTGACGCGCACTGAGTACCCCCACCTGCGACGCGACGACATTCCCAACACCATACAAATGGGCGACTTATGGTGCTCAAGCAAGGCTACTGGTTAACCCTCTACTACCACATCAATTACAACGATGTTCTCTGGAATCTAAAAACCGCAGATATCAGTCAAATTTGCGCAGCATTCTGTGTCTCCCCGAGCTTGTGCAGAAAAAGTCTTGAACGGCCTCAGCTTCTCAGTCAAAAATGCCAGACATATAAAGTCTGTAATATAAACTTATTTCATTCCCCAATCCCATACAACGGCACACACCAAGGAAGAGGTCGGAGCTCACTTCGGACACGCAGCTGGAGCCTATGAAGACTCTCCCCCATCATGAAGTTTTACCCAGCAGAGGCGGTCAATTCTGCTCCATCGATCACATCTTCGTCAGTCGTCCATAATAATGCAAGCGGACTCGGCACCATCACCTCGGTAATCCTATTATTCGCATCCGGCTATGACCTACCTAAGGTCTACGCGACGAACCTCTTTGGTGAAGATGTACTTGCCGCTGGTGATTTCAAAACCAAGAATCTCTTCAAAGATAAGGCTTCGCGATACGGGATTGACGGTTCTCATTCTTAAGTATTTAAGCGCCCGTGCTTCAAGCACTCAGTGGTACTAGTGGACACTGGGCTGTCACATACACTTGAACCTAGCCGGCATATTGTCAAAAACGAAAATCATAATTTAACGAGGGACACCACAGCACTGATTCGGAGTTGTCGTGTACTTTGTGACTTCTTAAGAACCTTTAAATCTTAATTCAATATCATCATGGCTCTGTCTGCACCTAAAGAGGGTGGGGTCATAGCGTAAATGGACAGCATAATATTGGCAATTTAGAATTAACGGCGATCAGGTGGTCCACAGGATGACTTGGTAAGAAATGCCTGGACACTGCTGTGTTCAGGTCTTGGAGCATAAGTGTGGTACTTCCAATTATGGTATTGCGATTTGGGTGTTGGGAATATCCCAGAGAACAGAGAATTTTTTTAACAGACAACGATGACTCATGGCAACGTTGAATGTGTGACTTTTATCACAGTTTTTTTAATTATAATTGTGAGGATTGCTGGCCGCGCGACACTAGGTAGATTAGCGTTTCGTCATATACCCCGCTACGCCGCGGCTTTCGTTAGCTAGTAAGGTGTAGCTCCCAAACGACTCTGACAACATAATTTTCTACGGTGGCTTAGATATAGTGTCCAGGCCTGCCCGGAGGGCAAATACCCGCGAATTCTACCATTCGCCATACCTTAGGCGATAAATACCACATTGAACTCAAGTGTTGAAATTTACAAATGCCTACATTTTTGAATCAGATTTCAAAATTTCAAGGCCGGCCAAATGGACTGTGACCTGGAACCGATTTCGGCCAAACCAGGCAGGCCTGTGACGCATGACTTTGAATTGAAATGTTGACGGCCGAGCTGAACGAAATGGTACAGTACTGAAAGTTGATTGGGACAGTTCATGAAAGCTGCAGCTGCAGTCAGTTGCAATTACGGAGCGGTGCAATTGGCTGGGCCCGGTCGAAGAAAACCAGTCACGGCCAGGCCTGGTAAGACTCAGCGCCAAGGCCTCCGTCGAACGATAAGTTAAACGGAAGCAGTCCACAGGAATCCGGAGCTGGCACTCTCCATGACAGCCGTTGGAACCTGTCAATCCTGTCTTGAACCACCATACATATCTGCTGCTAACTAGTCACTCGTCGAAGGCCGCGAACATCGGAACTTCTTCCCCTGACCATTCACTATCTGCTGAGGTCTGTTGGTTCCGGTTCGCTGCTACATGTGTATCTGGGCTAGATAGTCGCCAACGTGAGGAATGCCCTGGCACATCTGGAACTCCTCAAGAAAAAAACCTTAATCTTGCACTGAATTGTTGCTGCGCTTTTTTGAAAACAATTTGAGGACTAGATTGGTCTGCGCATATCCTATAAAACTGTGTTTCTTGTTCGCTCGTTTATTCGCAACCCAACTCCCACACTACCACGCAAGTTCCATAGGATGTGGATTCGAGAGCACACCGCAGAGAGGAAGAAAGACGGAATTACACCTCCTTGGCTCAACAATAAGTTTATCAATAACTATGCCGACTTGTTGACGTGCCTGGCTAGGTGTGTTCAGTCGTTGGTCAATGTATTTTGCTGATGCTTATCGAATTTGCCTGGATAGCGTTCCACCAGAGAAGCGCAATGGAGCCGCGACCAGCAGGTCAGTAAGCTGCTACTTTATTGCCCCAATTATTTTGTTTCGCTGACACCTCTTCTCATAGGAATTTACCTCAGTATGTTGCAGCGCAGCGCAATCCGTTATTCACTTTGCTGAGAAGTCAACTTAGGCTCAAAGAGCGGGCATCAGAACATCATGTTACCACCATCAACCCGTTAGCATCCCCCTTCAAAGTGCACCGAATCTTGCATTCACTTTCACGTCTAGTTTCCGGCCCCGTCTATTTGCACTGGTCATCGGAATTGACGACTATATAAAGGACAACAAGCTGCATGGCTCATGTGCTGACGCCTTGGCCGTCACAAAATATTTGACGACGACTCTCGAAGTCCCAAGTAATCGCATCACCATTTTATTGGATCAAGGTGCTTCACGGAATGCAATCATTGGTGGTTTCAAGAGTCTGGAGGGTAATCAGGAGATCCAAACAGGCGACCCTATCTTGATCTTCTACGCCGGTCATGGTGCTGAGATAGTTGATGGTGACGGACGAACAATCCAGGCGATCATACCCCAAGATCACGACGGCATTACAGTCCATCCTATCCCCGACAGGACTGTTGGCGGTTTGCTTGCTCAAATTTATAAAGTAAAGGGCGATAACATAGTGAGTGGCTTTTCTCTGCACCTGTTCTTCTTTGCTCAAATGGGGTCTAGACAGTCATATTCGACTGCTGTTACTCGGGCGGGATGTCCCGCAATAACGACCAAGGGCATTTCTTGGTTCGTGCGGCAGAAATCGACAAGTCCTACAGACTGCCAGATGACCTTGATTCTGACATCACGGAATCGGCGCGAGCAATGCAGCCAGCAACTCGGACATTTGCTTCCGGTGCCTTCAATACGCATATCCTCCTCGCAGCCTGCGGCGACACGGAGCTCGCAAGGGAGTCTGGGGGACAAGGCAAATTCACCAGGGCCTTGTTAAATCTCCTATACATCACTCCTTTGGAACGATTGTCTTACGATGAGATTCTGACGCTCATGGAAAAAATTGACGGGTGAGGTCGGCCTTCATAGATCCGAAGCATGCAGGCTCAAATTACTTTATAGGCAAAACCCTCAATGTCAAGGCAATAATACAAACCGGCACTTTTTTGATGGCAAGGCACCGTCTCGTGTTTCTCGTGTTTACAAGGTCCACAAGGACGAGAAAAGCCAACAGTACAAACTCAAAATCGGTTCTATTCACGGATTATCTAATGGCGCGAAATTCGACATTTACACTCGATCCGACGCGATTTCTATTCCGGAAACCGTCCCTGTTTGCAAAACGATTGCAGTGCATGTCACCGATTTCGAGGCAACTCTGACACCCATTGCTCAAGGTGGAAGATTTCCGGAGGGCCTCAACGACGCGTGGGCCTTACTAAAGGCTGCAGGCCCTGTCTTGGAACCAAAGCTGTTCATCGCATGGGATGTCCGCCTTTTGCCAGTTTTCGACGCGTTCGTTCATCTACGTGCTGATACCCAGAATCCCTCCCAAGTCAACTTTGCATTGGCTGAAGATAGGGTAGGTGCCTGCCTAGAAGTCGAGGTCGACAACGTCGGCCAATTGGGTTTCATCATCTTGGATGAAAAAATCACCAAACACGGCTTGCGTCATCTTGCTCGCAAGGTTAAACCGAATTTTGATGCTGCGGTTCGAGTTCTCTGCACCGCTGCACATTACTTTCATCATCTCCACTTGTCCAAGTACAATCGGGGCGTCGAAGAACGCGTCAAAATCCAGTTCTTTCAACTCAAACAACCGGCAGACGCGTTCAGCTATCGCACCGCTATTGGGCCAAATTTGATGAAAAATGGGATAGTTCCCCTGGAGATAGACGATGACCTGGAAGGCAATGAGCCAGTCTATTATGGGGTCGAGATCTTCAACAACACCAGTCGCGACTTGTATCCCCACATCTTTTCCTTTGATAGCAGCGGGTTTGCTATAAGTGCGTGTTTTTATTTCGAATCGATTTGTGCTCACCGGTTATGTGATAGAATCATACTACGGGAAAGGTATTCAGGAAACAGGTGGATACAAGGTTGACCCACCATTGCGCTCGAAACGGTCTCTTACGATTGGCTATGGAGATGGGGGTGCCGATGCTTTCGACTTCTATATCCCAGACGGTCAAGACGTGGATGTCAGCTTTCTCAAGTTCATCTTCTCCACCAAGTCAGTCAATCTTGAGGACGTCGAATGCAAATCTCCCTTCCTTAAGGAAGTCAAATGCGAATCTCCCCCTCTTGATACCATCCGCGAAACAAGGAAAGCCCAACCTCGTGCAGACGTAGATGATTGGGGTAGCATCCTCGTACCTATCGCTCTGAAGAGGAAACGTAGACAGATGTAATACAGTGTGGTGTAGACTTGGACAACTTTATTGGATATAATCTATCAAGATAGTTAATGAATGTACTAGCAACAGCCACACATTGTGTGCACGAGAAAATGTTTGAATTGCAGACCGCACTACTTGAACAAAAGTCAAGCCTGTAAGTATTGTAGTGCCCGACCAAGCGTTCCGTCCATATTTTCGACCATTGCTGACCCTTATGAATTATTCTGACATCGACGTCGACCCTCCTGGTCGAACCAATGATTGACATTGTCAATCGGAACTAATCCCGTTCTCGACCCGGGGGCTCCTGATTGGCATAGAATCGACAATGGGGGTCACAATGGGGGTGCAATGGTGGTTCGCTAATCAGAAGGCCTCGGGCGCTGAGATTCGGACTTGCATTCGATTGGGCACAAAAAGGCAGAATATGCTGGGCGAATCCTAGATACTGGAGAGTGAAGCGCGTTTCATTTTGGGGGGGGGTGTTTCATGGACACTTATCATGAGGTGTGCTCATGGACCAGTCACTGGACATGATTGCTTCAGATGAACTAGCAGTGTTATCAAGGGAAGATAGCTGGGGACAACTGGCCATTGGGCAGCCAAACCGATAAGCTTCCCAAGGGGAAAAAAACCTAGATCGACAAGTCTCCTCGCCCACTCTGGATCGAGACTCGAGACCCTTTCTATACAACCAACTCGAGCCTACCAAACTGATGGACGAGATGAAGCTCGCGGACCCGACCAACTCATCATGCATATACGAAGGTTTCAGGAATGCCGATAAGGCGTAATGACTTCAGAATATGGCTGGAGGTACAAGTAAGGAATCCATCTGTATGCTGATTCTGCGATGTTATTACCTATCTTCTGTTGAATCCATCCCCACTCAGGCTCTTCCGCAAGGACTGTCAGCCGAAACTTCTTTTCGAGGAACGTCTTCGACATCGTTCTTCGGAACAGTAAGCAATCGCTAAAAACCCGTTCTGAACTGCGAGGGTAGGGCCCGGGTAGCGAGCCACTTAAGTGTTGATCACCACCAAACGTAGTGCAAACATCTTCAGGCAGAGTGCATCTGCAAGGTCGACCATTTACTGGGCGAACATTGTTCTGGCCGGCGGCTGGAAGTACCAGCTAGCTCGAACAGATTTCTGGTCGGTGCTGTAAAGTTGGGGTTGACATGGCATTTGGAATTGGCTGGTTCGGTCTTTCCCAGTGGCGATGTCTTCTAAGACTGAAGAGGCTAAATTATGCATTGTCATTCAGATCATGTCAAGTTGGCGATTCGTACAGGATGGTGACTATATTATGCCTGCGTAGTTCACGTTTGCAATGGGTGGAAGGTTTTCGGTAGATGACCAGAGCCAGAGGTAATATCTAGAAGACAATTGGGTTTCACGACTAGAAAAGAGACGAGACATACAAAAGTAGTACATACCGTTTAAGTCGGGCCATATTGCAGACTCTCGAGACTTAATGAGCGGTCGATGTTCAACCCTGCGAGCCTGTGAGCGGAAAGAAAGCAAAGCTGTTAGATCGGTACCTATGAGCTTTCAATTGGCAAGAACGATAAGCGAAAAGGAAGTGGATGAATCAAAGACGTTTGAAGATGAGGAAATACACGTAAGGAAGGGGCGTAGGAAACGGTGAGGTAAAGTCGAGTAAAAGGATATTTACGCACAACTTCAAACCCTTCTTATTCAACGGATAATGCGCTGAGAGGGCCAAGGTAAGATCGCCTTCGACATTGAAGTAGTCGCGCCTACAGAGGACCATGAACGCAGTCTGTCGATATCAAAATACAAAAATCAGCACCTAAAGCTACGAGAAAGGGAAGAGCGTAACTCACTTAGGTGACCTGAGCACGAATACACTCTCTTTTGGTGGTCTTGATTGGGCCGCGTCACGCAGCACCGTAACTTGGTGTTCCACCTCTCAGCCCTTCAAAAGCTATTGCCAGAAAACCATTTTCTCGAAGCCTCGAAGTTCTCCTACACCAGATGTGAGTGTTGTGGGTGCTTGAAGTCCGAGACGCAGTGGCATAACCCATACCCTTTCTTTGATATAAGATATGATGGGGTTGGCATTATAAATGAGACGAGAGTGTAAGACTTACCCGTTTCACCTAGACTTGGACCCTCCTTCAACTTGAAGTCCTGATGATGCAAGTCAAGTTGGGCGCCTACAAGAACAACCAGGATGCATGATGGTATTTGGACCTGCTTTCTGTGTCCTCGAATATGCACCGGAGCTTGAAATCGTCGAGTGACGATGAGGTACTTCAGGGCATCTGGGCCTCCAAGAGAAAGACACGCCAGTGGTGATTGTGCTTTGTTATTTCACCTAAATATTTATGTAACGTCATAATAATAAGGAGCATAGGGGTGTAGCGAGGAGAGTACGATCTGAGCATAAGATGGAGCGTGAGGAAAGGGTATAGCGGCGGTCGCCCATGGATGCGCGGATAGCCGGACCGCCAAGGCTTTGCATCTTAGCTCCTTCGGCATTCCAGTCTGCACACACGCTTGGTCTGCAGTGCCTACTGTACTACTGTACTTGCCCTTCGTGGACGACCTCAGGTATCCTGTCATTGTCTTACAGCACAATTATGTGACTACTACGTGGTATTCGTTGAAATTGTACCCTTGAGGGTTCGCCGCCCACCGCCTTTAGGCCCTTCATCGTCCCCATTCTGTTCCACCTTGACGCATACAGATGGCCATCACCCATGGATAAGGCGTTTCTAAAAGTATCACCGGACTGGGTGAGTGCTCATTTTGCCGGTGCTAAGAATAAGTTGCTGAGCGTCAGCGTCTAGATAGGACTCAATTCAATACCTTCTACGACAGCAGATCAAAGCACGTATGAGGATGCGTCCACCGTTTTACCTGCGTTGCATCAACATGAGGAGGTTCTGCTATTCAATTCCGTACATGGCTTGTATAACCACATTCAAAACACGATATTATGACGCCCAAGACCAAACAACACAGCATCTCATCTCTCCCGGGCCAGGCCTGCATATGACTTGACTTCGAACTGGTCATCCACATCTGTGGAAAGACATTTTATCTCGGTAGTGGAGAACAAACTCATCTACTTATATCACCATGTCGGGTTTGAAGCAGGTTAAACTGGACCAGGAATATGCCACCATCATGCAAAACCACCCCTTTGGGATAGGCCTCTATCGGCCACTGCGCAACTCGACCTTCAAGCCTGGCGCTGTGGGATATTTCGATGATTTCGGATCGTGGAATCCCATCTGCCACCTGGAGGACAGCGAGGGAATACTTGACAAGGGGCTGAGCCCCATCGAAGACGAACTGGAAAAGGCACCGCTGGATGAAGGCATTATTTGGGGCCCAAAGATGTCAGGTGATACAAAGGCGACCAAGATCGAGCCGCTGGCGGGAATGTATGTTGAATGCGTTGATTTTGTTGAGGATTAAGAGCTGATGGACCTTGCAGCAATTCCACGACTAGCATCCCACCGGTTTCTTCCATCTACACCTATTCCACCGATCGCGATGTAGGCCGAGTGCTTTTAACGAGCCCTCCCATCACGCACCAAAGGTACTACTATGTATCACCCCTCAAGAAATGGGTGAAGCAAAATGCGGTCAAGATTCTCCAACGCTGGCCAGAGGTTCAAGACCATGGACTTTGGATCGTGAACTCGACACATGCAACGAAGAAATGCGCTATCAAAATGTGGAAGAGTCGAGAAGGTTTCGAAGTTGGCTTTTCAGCTGATGGTGGAGGTGGCTGGTGCATAAGCCAGATGGATGAAGGATGGGGAGAATATACGGCGGAGGTGAGCACTCTTCCAATTCATTGTACAGGCCTTTGACCCATGCCAATCCAGGACACCGACAAATATGTTATATTCTTTGGAGGACTGAAGTTCCAGTACACTCGGAGGCTAATCTCAGGCAAGGTGAGTGGCCCACTATTCAGAGTCGGCATGTCAAGGCTAAGCAGAAGTAACTAGACGCTTTCTAGCACTACTTCCATGTTCAGAAACCGTATCAGCAATAATATCGATATCAGAGAAGATGAAGAAAACCCAGACTTGATTCTAACTGTGCTTGATCCTGACAATGAAGCGGCTGAGCTTCAGGTCGATTGCGAAGAATATCTAGCCGAAGACGAGGAGACTGTGGAGGAGGAATGGTAGATTTTGGAACGAACTCTAGCCGTTATCCTGATGTTCCTGTTCCCATTCCATAACGTGTACAATAATGATGCAGCAGAGTCCACGCTCTAATCCAGCAAATATGTTCATTTTCATGGGAGACGATCGAAGAGTCTCTGGAAACACGGAATATGGACGACGATTTGTCGATGAAGTAAAGTGCGTCCCACTTGCCTGATGTTCTCGAAGTACTGCTCCTTCTCCATGTTGATGAAGCTGTGGAAGGGGTTATATACAGTCACAGATTTTTCTCCCCAGCGAGAGATGATGATAGCGAGATATAGGATGTGGCCTGTGGAAGTCCTAGCTACGTCCATCTGTCCATCCTACACCTCCCACCTCTCTGTGGGTAGTCTTGCCTAGTCTAAGAGGTTTGCTTGCGGTACATAAGAATGATCGGACACATAGGACGAAGAACGTACCGTTTGTGTCATACAATAACACAGATGCCTCTTGGTACTTGATTCTCGATAGCCGGGCCGCCGACAACCTCTTCATCACCAGAATGTATGCATTTTTACCTAACATTGTACCGGCATGCAGTTCGGATGTTTTGAAGGGGGTCGTCAAAAGGAATGCGTGCGTAGTCGCTAGAGGACTGGTGAGTCCGGTCGTCATCGAGGGTGAAGGGAGCGGGGACAAAGACCAAGCGCCGAGGCAGACATGATTCTTGCAAATGGGTGTTGGGATCCGGATATTATCTGCACGGGGTCTAAAAGGTGGTTTGTCAATACGTAGAAAATACATAGGTTGAAGAACCTACCATTTGAGCTACGCTGTAGAACACGGCCTTATGTACTTGATGCTCGATATTCAGACCACCAAGTACTTCAGAGAGACTTGACTCTTGCGAATGGGTGTTGGATCTTGATTTGCGTGCAGGAAGGTCTAATAGGTGGCATGTCAATAGATCGAAAAGATCAAACCAGTCGAAGAACATACTATATGAGTTACACAGAAGAACACGGACTTCTGTACTCGAATCTCGATAGTTGGACCACCAACGATCGCAACATAATGTTGTACCCGGCATTCCGAAGGTAGCCGTATGCGGAGACGAAGGGAGAAACCTTGGCCTATCTCTCAAGATATCCGGCATCCAGGAGAGGGCGGGTAGCACGCAGCTGCAGTCGGTGATCTCGGAATGGAAGGCGTAAAGATGAGATTTCTGGGAAGTAGTAGGATTTGTAGCCGCAAACGCATTTGCGCAAGTTGAAGTCGCCGCCATGACGCGGTCACGTGTGAACTCAACAGGGGCAGTCGCGTCACCATATGGCATACGGAAAATCTGCATTTATACTCCTTTTTGTGTAGACAGTCAAAATCCGACCTCTTGCTTTGCGAGTCTCCAAATCGTTCATCACCGCAGATTTGCTTGACTTTGAACGAAACTAAGCGCCGGAGCCGTCTTCGACACCTTACTATGTCCGTAAAGTACAAATCGGCAAAGTTAAGCATATTACTATTTCGATGCCTTTTGGTTGCGATATATGTGAGTCCAAGAGCCCAGGCAGGGATCAAGGTAAGGACAGTGGAAGGAAGGCCGTCGTTTGGGGTTATCCTGAGTGTTTGATATACAAACGAGTTGAACAAGTCCGAGGATGAGCAGAGACTTCCGATGATGATGGTGTTGTGCGCAACAGAAGGGAGCAGAGAAGGGTAGAGACGCGCCTGGCTTTGCCTGAGATGTTGGGAATCAGGGTGTCAGGGCGAACTGGTATCGTTGGCCACGCAGGATGGAGCTCGTGGATCATAGAAGACTGTGAACGATTTAGGGACCAAATGCCGAAGCGCCTGTACTAGATGTTGAAGGAGGACACGATTGAAACGAGGGTGTCGATGACGACGGCTCCAACCCGTAGCCAAAAATCTCACTCTTGTACATCCTTTGGGGATTCAAATCTGTAACGTCAAAGGGAGCAGGCCGTCAGCTTCCATGATTCACGTAGTAGGTAGTTCATAAGAACTAAAGGATAAGTAAAATTTTAGTGACGGCAAGCCGTAGACGAACATGGCTGGCTTGGATACGAGAAAATGTACTCACGAAACTCGTTGGCGCTAACATCTTGAGGGTTCTATGCCCTGCTGCTCGAGTCATGAACTCTTAATTTCTCCACATATATAACCGTAATCAATCGTTTCATTAAAAAACCGAATTAAAACACACAGGAATCGTCTGGATGAAGTGAAAATATGGATGAAATATGGTGTGCATAGGAACCCATCTAGCATCCCTCCAAAATCTTCCAATCATCGTTGGTGGCCCTCACGACAGCATTAGAGAGCACAGCAACCGGCGCAGTACCGTACTGAGAACCAAGAAGAACCTTAAAGATTTCGTAGATACTTCCGTACTGCTCATCCTTCATGCTCAGGAGCTCGTGGTGGGTAAATCCGACAGTCGAGAGCTGGTCCATGACTGATGGGTTGGTATACTTGTGCCGCCGGAAGAAGACCTTCCATATGTCGTCGTCGACTTTCGCCTTGCCCTTGGATGACGTGGACGAGGTTGAAGCAGACGATGCTGAGGCTGGTTCAGCGACCTTGCTTGGCCACATAATAGAGGGCGTAGGTCTGGGGGCTGGCGTGGAGCCAACAGGACTTTGGAACATCGAGGTTAGGGATGGGTTAGACCCCGTAGCGCCTACACCAGGGAACGACTTGGCCGACAACCCTGAGGTATCGACACAGGCCATTCCGGATTGTGGTTGATGGGTGACGAGGCCAGACTCAGATGCACCAGAGGTGTTAAATAAGAGGTTGGCGGCTAGTTCTTGGTCTTTATCGCAAGAAAAGTAGGCCTCTATAGCCTGCCGTTCGTCGAATCCAAGACCCACTAGCTGTTATCCTAGTCAGTATTTGAGTAGGTAACTCTATAACTGAAAACTCACGATCTGAATTGCCTCAAAATCACCTTCATCCATCGTCGCATTCTGATCGAGTTGTTTACTGGCCCTATCCACGAGAGCATCAAAAGCTTCAGGGTTTTCGATCAGCTGTTGGGCAAAAGCTGGATTCTCTTGTTCGAAGTGACGGAGAATTGCTTGACGGAGCTCGGGGTGTTTGTGCGATATTTGTGCTTGGCCGCTGTTTGCGTTCTCTTGAGTTCCGAATCTCTGCAACGTGGACTGACAACAAAAGGAGCTCAGAACGAGATAAAGTCGATGGGTAGATAAAGACGAACTTGATCATAACTGTCAT
>Ga0247741_1000196_pt1 | contig 38600 bp, 40 predicted proteins | sample UWRJL213509R2_FD_180945 | JGI IMG/M metagenome (GOLD analysis project Ga0247741, IMG submission 180945) | Plant litter microbial communities from Arlington Agricultural Research Station in Wisconsin, United States - UWRJ-L213-509R-2 | ecosystem: Environmental > Terrestrial > Plant litter >... | reverse complement strand
GCGCTAAACCGGGCAGACCATCCGCATTACGGAAAAGTGAGCACGGCGGCCCGGATTTGATCTGGACCGCCCGGGACCCTTGCCGCATCCTCCCTCCAGTGAAAGCGCTGGGGACGTGGCATGAGGCTGCATTTTCTTGTCTTCGCATTGACAACCCTGGCCGGCCTGCTGCCGGTCTGGCTCACGTCAGGCACGGCCGAGGCGCAGGAAGCGCGCCGCAACGTCAGCCAGTGCCAGGCGATCGCTCAGGCGATCCCCAAGGCGAGCTTCGCCAGCTTCTCCGGCCCGGCGCCGATCATGTCGGCCGCAATGGCAGACGAAACCGTCACTATCACCTATATCGGCCACTCGACATTCCTGATCGAAACACCCGGCGGCATCAGCATCGCCACAGATTACAGCGGCTGGTACACGCCGCCACGCATGCCGATGGTGGCGACGATGAACCGCGCCCACTCCTCGCACTACACGCTGACGCCCGATCCGGCGATCAAATACGTGCTGCATGGCTGGAGCGACGTGCCGGGCGAGAAGGCCAAGATCGACATGGTGGTCGGCGACACCTATATCCGCAACGTCACGACGGACATTCGCGGCGGCTACGGCGCGCCGCAGGCGGACGGGAACTCGATCTTCATTTTCGAGGTCGCCGGCCTCTGCATTGGCCATCTCGGCCATCTGCATTATGAACTGACCGACGCCCACTACACCGAAATCGGCCGGCTCGACATCGTCATGGTCCCCGTCGACGGCGGCCTGACCATGGGGGCAGACAGCATGAGCCGCATCATCAAGCGCCTGCGCTCCTCGCTGATCCTGCCGATGCACCAGCCGCGACCGCTCGCCAGCTTCCTGTCGATGTTCGGCCCCGACTTCGACATCGTCTACGCGCCGACCGACAGCATCAGCGTGTCGATGCGGACATTGCCGAGGAAGCCGCAAATCTATGTGGCGAAGGGGATGCAGTGAGGCTGGTAATAGTAGGGTTCCGTCGCCGATCGGCAGGTGTCGTCAGAGCGGGAGAAAAACAGTCGCCGGCAACCCAAACCGTTCGCTTAGCGCCCGTGCCTGCCGAAGATTGATGTGCCGTTTGCCGCTTAATATCTCCGACACAACGGACTGTGCACCGACATCAGGAAGAGCGGACTGGCCAAGGCCATGCTCCTCCATAAGGTAGCGAAGCGCATCGACACCACTGACATCGGGAAGCGGACGGCGCTCTTCGTCATACGCCTCGACAAGGTCGCCCATGCGCGATGCCAGCAACGCCAGCGGATGATCCTCATCGTCACCGACCTCAGCCAGAATCTCGTCCAGTTGGGCCGCGAGACGATCGTATTCGCTATCGCTGCTCGGCATGGCGAGAAGAGGAGCCACATGCATCCAGTGCTCGCTCACCAGTTTTACAAGCGCGCTCATCGCTAGTCCTTCCATTTGCCTTTGTCGTACTCCGCATGGTCCATGACCTGCTGGATATAAATCTTTCGAAACCGGTAATGCACAACCGCAATGAGCCGCAGCTTATTGCCGCCGATATCGAACACATGATGTCGGCCGACCTTATCGACCGCCGGGAATACCGATTTCATCGACGCAAAATCCGCCGGCTCGGAAGCCTTTATCAGCCGATACCATGTGTCAAGCGCGGTGGCGGCATGAGGCCATCGTGCCTTCGCCTCCCAGATCCTTTTCTGCGTAATGATGTGCATCGGCCCGCAATCACGCATCGCATTTTGCTATGGCCGTTGTAGCGCAATCGGGCGCTCATAGCAACTTGCTATAAAGCCATTGATCCGAAGTCAGAAAACAAAAAAAGCCCGGCAGCGAAACGCTGCCGGGCCTTTCGTAAATCTCGCCACGCAATTCCGCCTCAGGCGAACTGCAGATGCTGCCGCACGCCGACGTCAGGCATCTTCTCATCATCGAGATTGGCCTTGGCGATTTCCCAGCCGAATTTCAGCTTGCTGCCGGTCGAGACCCAGATGTCGGCGTCGTCGACGTGGAGCGCCAGCATCACCAGGTTCGGATCCTTCTTGCCATGCTCATACCAGGCTGCGACCACCGAGTTCCAGTATTCCTCGATCTTGGCGGCGTCCTGGCGAACCTCGATCCTGCCGGCGAGGCAGGCGTGGTAGTCGTGATCCTTGCCAACCACACAGAAGTGCGCGCGGGTGCCCGGTTTGATCGCACGGACGATCTCTGCGTCCGATTTCGTGTAGAACCAGATCGTGTTTGTCTTCGGATCGGCGTTCGGCGCCATCGGCTGCATGTGCATGTCGGGACCGTCGATCCCCAGCATGCCGGCATGAATATCGTTCACCTGATCCCAGAGCTGGCGTGCCGGGTGTTCCCGCGCCTCGTTGAAACTAGCCATAGCACTTCCTTCCATTTCATGTGGTCCGTGTTTGAAACGTGAGCCCAACGGCTTTGTTCCCCAAGGCCCCGACAGATGCTACGTTCTCCATCGTTTCAGCGCGCCAGCGTCCAATGGGGGATCATCATGCGGATTACGACCTTGCTCACGCTCGTCTGTGCTCTGGCGGTATCGCTCGCATTTACATCACAGGCGCTGGCCGCCGATCGCAGCTTCATGCCCGACGAGGATGGCCAGATCGTCTTCGTCACCCCGTCCAGAAACATCGGCTGCACCTATATCCCCAAGGGCGGCAGCACCATGTACACGCCCGATGACGGCGGTCCGGAGCTTGGATGCGACCGGATCGAGCCGAAGCATGTCAGGTTGATCCTCTCAGCCGCCGGCAAGGCCTTCATTTTCGAAATGGAGGGCGATAGCGGTTGCTGCAGCGACGTCAACGTGTTGAACTATGGCGAACGCTGGCATACCGGCCCCTTCAACTGCCAATCCGAGGAGCGCGGCCTCACCTGCCGCCGCAAGGACGGCCACGGCTTCTTCGCCAGCCGCAAGACATACACGGTCGACTGACCACGAGGATTGGTCACAGGGCCTGGCCATCGTCGTATGCCGCGGCGCAGCATCGCCTGCATGCCGGCCAAGCGCCGCTTTCCGCTTGAACGTGCCCCGTTTCGCTCTTATAAGGCGGCCCATTCCCAACAATAAGACGTGAACAGGGGTGCCATGGCTGGCCATTCACAGTTTAAAAACATCATGCATCGCAAGGGCCGTCAGGATTCCGTGCGCTCGAAAATGTTCTCGAAGCTGGCGCGCGAAATCACCGTTGCCGCCAAGGCCGGTCTGCCCGACCCTTCGATGAACGCGCGCCTGCGCCTGGCGATCCAGAACGCCAAGGCCCAGTCGATGCCGAAGGACAATATCGACCGCGCCATCAAGAAGGCCGCCGGCGCCGATGGCGAGAACTACGATGAAGTGCGCTACGAGGGCTATGGTCCGGGCGGCACGGCGATCATCGTCGAAGCGCTGACCGACAACCGCAACCGCACCGCCTCCAACGTCCGCTCGATCTTCACAAAGGCCGGTGGCGCACTGGGCGAAACCGGCTCGGTGTCCTTCTCCTTCGACCACGTCGGCGAGATCACCTACAAGCCTGCGGCGGGCGATGCTGACACGATGATGGAAGCGGCGATCGAAGCCGGCGCCGACGACGTGACCAGCGACGAAGACGGCCACTACATCATCTGCGCCTTCGAATCCCTCGGCGAAGTCTCCAAGGCGCTGGAAGCGACGCTTGGCGAAGCCGAGACCGTAAAGTCCGTCTGGCGCGCCCAGAACAACATTCCGGTCGACGAGGAACGCGCCCAGTCGTTGTTGAAGCTGATCGACAGCCTCGAAGACGACGACGACGTCCAGAACGTGTTCTCGAATTTCGAAGTCTCGGAAGAAGTGATGGCCAAGCTCTCGGCTTGATCGTCCATCCGCTTATTTGCAAAAGCCGGCCCCGGAAACGCGGCCGGCTTTTCGTTGTCCACAGGTCGGCGACGTCAAGTTCTCACAACCTGCCGCTTCGGGGTAACACGTCCGTGAACCCTGCCCCGCCGTTAAGATCTCGGTAACCCTGCCGGTTTTGAATGCGCCGCATTCGCTCCAGCCGGTCTGCCTCAAGGCCAGCCCCACTCCATACTTTTGGCGGGAAAACGACCCATGAACACACCAGCCCTTTCGCTCTCCTTCACACTTGCAGCCGTTCTGGCCGCCGCATCGGCTGCCCACGCGCAGCCGACGATGGTCAAGCAGTTCAACGACTGGGGCGTCTATTCCTACGATCGCTCGGGCAAGACGGTGTGCTATATCCTGACAGTGCCGAAGACAATGCAGCCCGCCGCCGTCGACCATGGCCGCAACTATTTCGTCGTCGGCCGCGCCCCCGGCAGCGGTACCAACTATGAGCCGCAGGCGATCATGGGTTATGAGCTGAAGCCGGGATCGCGCGCCAAGGTGCAGATCGGCGACAAGGAGTTCGCCATGTTCACCAAGGGCACCTCCGCCTGGGTTCTGGAGGAGACCAAGGAACCTGATCTGATCGACACCATGCGCGGCGGCAGCGACATGACCGTCGACGCCGTCTCGCGCCGCGGAACAGCGACCACCTACACCTACTCGCTGAACGGCGTCAGCGCCGCCCTCAAACGCATGGCGCAGTGCAACTGACGATGCCGCGCATCATACGCCGCGCAGCCGAGACGGGCGCGTCCTTCGCGTCTGGCCGGCTTGCCCGCGGCTGGAAGAGAATGCTGGCCATCGGTGCGATCGGGCTGGCGCTGGCCTGCCCGGAGATCGCCGCCAGCGAGCTGCAGCAGCGGGCGGAGACACAGGCGGAGCAGACATCGAGCGGCCCAAAAGGCCGTGAGACTGGTCTGAAGGTCCCGCGCTTCGTCTCGCTGCGCTCGCGCGAGGCCCGCATGCGCATCGGACCGTCGCTGGATTACGGCACCCAGTGGATCTACCGTGTTGCCGGCCTGCCGTTCGAAATCACCGCCGAATATGGCAACTGGCGGCAGGTGAGAGACAGCGACGGCGTCTCTGGCTGGATGCATCGGGCGTTGCTGTCAAGCAACCGCACCGCCCTCGTTGGGCCCTGGATCGCCGCACATGTGGCGATCCGCGCAGAACCGAGCACCGCGTCCAGAACGCTGGCCTCGCTTGCCGCGCGCGTGCGGCTTTCGATCGACAGTTGCGACGGCAGCTGGTGCAAGGTCGAGGTGACAGGCCACAATCTCGAAGGCTTCGTCAGGCAGACGAACCTGTGGGGCGTCTATCCGAACGAGACGATCAGGTAGCGTTTCGACGGCACCGCCGCCAACCCGTCAGGCGGCGGCGCGCATGAAGTCGTTGAGACCCGCAAACAGCTCGACCGACGTCAGCCGTGCCTCGATATCGTGGATCGGCATCGAGATGATCACCTCGTCGGCCTGCGTGTCGCGCAGGAATTCGCCGAGCTTTGCCTCAGCGGTCTTTGGCGAACCGACCACCGCGTAGCGCAGCGTATGCTCCACCGTCATCTTCTCCATCGGTGACCAGAAACCCTCCATGTCGGCAAGCGGCTTCGGAAACTGGCCGCGCACGTTGCGACGCAGGTTGACGAACTGCTGCTGAGCCGAGGTGAAGTGATACTGCGCCGCCTCGTCGGTCTCGGCCACCGACCCCATGACGCCGACCATCGCATAGGGCTTGTCGAGCACTGCCGATGGCTGGAAACGATCGCGATAGATATCGAGCGCCTCCATCAGTGCGTCAGGCGCGAAGTGAGAGGCGAACGCATAAGGAAGCCCCAGCATGCCGGCCAATTGCGCGCTGTAGAGGCTAGAGCCGAGCAGCCAGATCGGCACGTTGGAATTCATGCCCGGCACCGCGAGGATCGCCTGGTTTTCGACTGGCGCGCCGAGCAGCTGCTGCAGCTCGACGACATCGTTGGGGAAGCTGCCCGCATCGAGATTGCGCCTGAGCGCCTGTGCCGTGCGCATGTCGGTACCAGGCGCGCGGCCGAGCCCCAGATCGACACGCCCCGGAAACAGTGCCTCCAGCGTGCCGAACTGCTCGGCGATGACAAGCGGCGAATGGTTGGGCAGCATGATGCCGCCGGAGCCGATGCGGATCCGCTTGGTCGCCGCGCCGACATGACCGATGACGACGGCGGTCGCCGCGCTGGCGATCCCGAGCATGCCGTGATGCTCGGCCAGCCAGAACCTGTTGTAGCCGAACTCCTCCGCCTTCCGCGCCATCCGCGCGGAACTCTCCAGCGACTGCCGGATCGTGCTGCCTTCGGCAACGGGCGAAAGATCGAGGATCGAGAAGGGAACCATGGCGCGGCCTGTCGGTGGTTGGATTGACAGGTCTATGTAGGTGCTCGAACGGGTTGCGCCAAAGGGAACGTGGAGAAAAAATCGAGTCAGGGCGTCGGTGAGAGATAACGGCGAGCCGAGCGCCTATGCCGGACCAGAGATGTGGCGACGGATGCCGGCGCGAAAGAGCCGGCATCCGTCGTGGCAAGCCGTCAGGCAGCCTTGGCAGCTGCAACGCCATCGAGCTTGGCGATGGCGTCCGCGGGCAGAACGATATCCGCAACGGCTAGGTTTTCGCGCAGATGGCCGCGCGACGAGGTGCCGGGGATCAGCAGGATATTGGGCGAACGCTGCAGCAGCCAGGCAAGCGCCACCTGCAGTGGCGTCGCGCCGAGGCTGGTCGCGACATCCGAGAGCGTCGACGACTGCAACGGTGAGAAACCGCCAAGCGGGAAGAACGGCACATAGGCCGTGCCTTCGCCGGCAAGCTGGGCGATCAACGCATCGTCCTCGCGGTGGGCGAGATTGTACTGGTTCTGGACGCAGACGATCTCGGTGATCTTGCGGCCGTCGGCGATCTGCTTGGCCGTAACGTTCGACAGCCCGACATGCTTGACGAGACCCTGGCGCTGCAGCTCCGCAAGCACGGTCAGTGGCGCCTCGAGTGAGCCCTCGGCCGGTCCGTGCACGTCGAACATCGCCCTGAGATTGACCACCTCGATCACGTCGAGACCGAGATTCTTGAGATTGTCATGCACCGCCTGCGTCAGCGCTTCCTTTGAGAAAGCAGGGTTCCACGAGGCGTCCGCCCCACGCGTCGCGCCGATCTTGGTGACGATGACCAGATCGTCCGTATAGGGATGCAATGCCTCCCGGATGATCTCGTTGGTCACATGCGGCCCATAGAAGTCGCTGGTGTCGATATGATCGACGCCGCTTTCGACGGCCTCCCGCAGCACCGCGATCGCTTCGGCACGATCCCTTGGCGGCCCGAAGACACCCTTGCCAGCCAGCTGCATGGCACCATAGCCGAGCCTCTTCACCGTGCGATCGCCGAGCTTGTAGGTTCCTGATGTTTCGAGATTGGACATGATCACTCTCCTTTTTGCTAATACGAGAGATAGGCCGCTCTTGTTCCCTCGATAAGCACAGACAATCCGCACGGGCTGTTCGAAATTCCGGACAGTGGTATCTTCTATCAATGGAAGCGGAAGCCTCCCGCCTCTTGTCGGGCTCACGCCGCTTCGCTGAGCACCACCCCGCGATTGCGCCGTGGCGAATGGCCCATCACCCGCTTGAAGGCCGTGCTGAACGCCGCTTCGGAGCCGTAGCCGACCGACTGGGCTACGCGGGCGACCGAATTGCCCTGGCGGCGGAGAGCGCGGTCGGCCTGGTGCATTCGCCATTCGGTGAGATAGGACAGCGGCGGCCTGCCGGTGACGGCGCGGAAGTAGAGCGCGAACGCTGTCCGAGACATGCCGGAAGCCCGCGCCAGCTCCGGCAGCGTCCACGCGCGAGCGAGGTCGCCGTGCATCAGCGCCAGGGCCGCGGCAAGGCGCGGATCGCATGCGGCGCGAAGCCAGCCGGGCAGGACGTCCGTGCCACTGGAAAGGTGCCGCCTGAGGATCTGGATCAGCAGCAGATGCGCAAGGCTGGAACAGGCCATCTCGGCCCCGGGCGCCCGGCTCGCCGCCTCCTCGACCAGTTCGCCGATCAGCGCACCGAGGCGTTCGGCACCGCTTTCGGAGGCGGAGAGGTGCAGGAAGTCGGGCAGGCTCTCCATCATCAGCCGTCCGCCGGCATGGTCCGTGTCGATATGGCCGCCGAGGAACAGGAACTCGTCACCCTCGCCGACCGGAATGATCGACGATCCCGCGCCGGAGAAAACTTCCGACGCATGCCTCGAAGTCGCAGCAAGGTCGCTGGCGACGATGAAGCCGGCATTGCGGGTAAGAACGAACACGTCGCCGGCTTCGAGACGAAACGGCGCCGCCGTTCCGTCCAGATCAAGCAGGCAGCTGCCGCGCCCGATCACGAAGAACTTGATCTTCCGTGGCGGATCAAAACGGATCGACCATGCGCCGCCGCCGATGAAGCCGCCGGCGTAGATCGTGCGTGCATCGACGAGCTCCAGGGTTCGGGATAGCGGATCGCGCGGCATTCTGAACTCTCGCGAAAGAAAACGGGACTTAGGAGAATTCAAAATACCGCATCGCGGGCGCATATCCAAGCCGGGACATCCACCGAAAGGACGCTGACGATGACCACGCCACAGATACCGCTCTCCACTGGCTACACCGCCTCCAGCACCACGCTCGACATCATCAAGGGCACAGACCTCACCGGCAAGCTTGCCATCGTCACCGGCGGCTATGCCGGTCTCGGCCTGGAAGCGGCGCGCACGCTGGCCTCCGCCGGAGCCCGGGTCATCGTGCCCGCCCGCGACGTCGATCGCGCCCGCCGCGCCATCGTCGAGATCGGCGGCGGCATCGAGGTGCAACCGATGGACCTCAACGATCCCGCGTCGATCGACGCGTTCGCCCGCCGCATCGTTCAATCCGGCCTGCCGCTGCACATCCTCATCAACAGCGCCGGGATCATGGCAGCACCGGAGATCGCCCGCGACGCGAGGGGCAACGAGCTGCAGTTCTCGACCAACCATCTCGGCCATTTCCAGCTGACGCTACGCCTCTGGCCGGTGCTGCTGCGGGCCAACGGCGCACGCGTCGTCTCGGTCTCATCGATGGGCCACCGCTTCTCCGACATCGTCTGGGACGACATCAATTACGAGCATCGCGCCTATGACGGCTGGAGTGCCTACGGCCAGTCGAAGACCGCCAATATTCTGTTCGCGGTCGAACTCGACCGCCTCGGCCGGGAACACGGCGTCCGCGCCTTCTCGCTGCACCCGGGCGGCATCGTCACCGGGCTCGCCAGGCACATCCCGGTCGAACGACTGCAGGAAATGGGCCACATCGACGCGAACGGCGAGCCGGTGATCGATCCGGACCGCGACATGAAGTCGACCCCCCAAGGCGCCGCCACCCACATCTGGTGCGCCGTAAGCCCTGGCCTCGACGGCAAGGGCGGCGTGTTCTGCGCCAATTCCGATATCGCGGCACTGGACGATGGCGATCTCGTCAGTTCGCTGGAGGGCCGCGACCGGCGCACATCGAAAGTCGCACCCTACGCCGTGGATCCGGTATCGGCCAGACGCCTGTGGAACATCAGCGAAGCAATGACCGACGTCGCGCTGCCTCGTTGATCGGCAGATAGCGGGCGACACGTTGCAATCGCGACATCGCCCGCTTCCGCTGCAATCTTGTCAGAGCCAGCAGGCTGATGCCCTCATGCGACAGGCTGTGGGCCGCGTGCTGGCAAAGACCTTATCCCCGCCTGCGCAGCACATGCACCTCGGCGCTGTGCCGATGCTCGCCCTGACCTAGCGTGAAATTTGCCAGCTGCCGGTCCATCTCCACCGCCTCGGTGGCAAGCAGATGGATCGCCGCAGTGCTTTCCTCGACCATGGCGGCGTTCTGCTGGGTCATGGTGTCGAGTTCGCCGACTGCCGTATTGATCTGCCGCAGCGTTTCGGCCTCCTCGCGGGTGGCATCCATGATTTCGCTGATCTGGCCGTTGATCGCCTCGACATGGCCGCCGATGCCGGTGAGCGCAACGCCGGCCCGCTCGACCAACGATACGCCGGCTTCGACCTCCTGCGTGGATTTCTGCAGTAGATGGCCGATCTCCTTGGCGGCGCTCGACGAACGCTGCGCGAGCTCGCGCACCTCCATGGCGACGACGGCAAACCCCTTGCCCGCCTCGCCCGCCCGCGCTGCCTCGACACCGGCATTGAGTGCCAGCAGGTTGGTCTGGAAGGCAATGGAATCGATCACTGAAATGATCGAGTTGATCTGTCTCGACGAGGCCTGTATCGCCTCCATCGCCGCGATCGTATCACGCATGATCTGGCCGGATCCGGTGGTCTCGCGGCTGGCCTCGCGGGCAATGCGTTCGGCCGTGCCGGCGCGTTCGAGCTGCGAACGGACCGACTGGGTGATCGCATCGATGGCGCTCGCCGTCTCGGTGATCGAGGCCGCCTGCCGCTCGGTGCGGTGGGCGAGGTCGTCGGCGCCGGTGCGCATCTCCTCGGAGCCGGCGCGCACCGCCGCCGAATTGCCGCCGATCGCGGCCATCGTCTCGCTGAGCGAGGCCAGCGCCTGGTTGAAATTGACGCGCAGGCCTTCGAGTTCGTTCGGAAAGCGGTGGTCGATCTGATAGGCCAGATCGCCGTTCGCCAGATGCAGCAACCCCTCATCGATCGCCTCGACCACCTCCTGCAGCGTCTCCGCCTCTTTCTCGCGCTCGGCCGTGTGCTGCTGGCGGTCGCGGTCTGCCCGCGCCCGTGTCTCCGCGCTGGCCGCTTCGAGCGCACGGCTATCGATCAGCGACTGCCTGAAGCGCGCCAGCGCCTTGGCCATCGTACCGATCTCGTCATCCCGGTTCTGGCTGCCGATCTCCGCCTCGAGATGACCGTCCGCCACCGCGCGGGTGACGCCCGCGAGCTTTGCCAGCGGTGCAAACAGCAGCTTGGTGATGAAGCCGATGGCCACCGCCATGACCACGAGCACGACACCGGCGATGATCGTCAGCAGCGTCGCGATCTCCAGCGAGCCGGCATTGATCTCGCTGAGGCGAACGCTCTCGACCACGAGGAAACGCGCGCCCTGATAATCGACCGCCCTGACATAGGCGCGCGCCGCACCGTCGCCACGGCCGAAGTCGTCGACCGACATATCGGGATTGGCAAAGGCATCCTTGAGGAAGCTGAACGGCGCGGTATCGAGCGTCGCCAGCTGACCGGCGCCACTGACGGTCACTGCCGAGCCATCCTCGGAGACGATCGCCGTCTGTGCCGTGCTGCCCGAGACAATGCCCTTTGAGAGAATGCCGGCAAAGATATCGTCGCGCACCTTGAACAGCATCACGCCCTTCGGCTGGCCGAGCTTGACGATCGGCACAGCGTAGAAGATGGCCGATGCATTGCTTGCCGCATCGACCCGCAAACCGGAAAAGCCGGCCGGAGCGCTGTCGTCGTTCGCCTTTGCCGTGTTCCCGATCGCCTTGGCGAAGGCGAGGCCGGCGCCGGTCGACTTCCAGGCGTCCGACTTCAGGTTCTCGGCGAAGTCGTCGTTCTTCTTGTAGGAGTAGAGAACGAAACCATCGAGATCGGCAATCAGCAAGTCGCTGAACGGCGTGTTCTCGAGATCGCGGGCCACTTCACCCTGCGTCTTCTCATGGTTGGAGTAGTAGAAGCCGCTCGGCGAATCCGGCTTCACCAGCTTTTCGCGCTCACCGGCGGGATTCGGATTATTGGTGATGAACACCTTCTTCAATTCTGCACGCGCATCGCCCGACGTCTTCTCGATCGTCTTCCAGCCGCTCTTCAGGCTGGTGATCGACATCTGCAGCGCTTCTATGCGCGCGATCGAATTCGCCTGGTTTTCCAGCTGCGCCAGCTGGTCGTGCAGCATGTCGCCGCGAAAGATGAGAACGCTCTCCTTGGCCTTCAACGCCTGCTCGCCCGATATGCGGCTGCTGGCGAAATAGGCGAGACCGTTGATGACGGCGATCGACAGCGCCGTCAGCAGAATGAATGTGGCGATGACCTTGAAGGACAGCGACTGGAACCTGTGTGCCATGAATACGAACCCCTCCGGAACGACCGAGGCGGACCCGGCGTCTGCACGCCCTGCCGCTCAGCCTGAAAACAGAACACGGGGAGCCTTCGCCCCAGACGAGGCTGGCTCCTCTCATATCTTGGGGATCATAAGTCACCGCAGGCCTTTAAATTCACGTAAACGCCATCCGTCAAAAACAGCAGCATGTTTTTGTTTTGTTCACATATCGATGGCAGTTATTCCGTCTCTGCAATAGGATGAACCATGCAAAACGCGATTCGCATCATCGGCATCGATCCAGGCCTGCGCCGCACCGGCTGGGGCGTGATCGAAACGCTCGGCAATTCGTTGCGGTTCATCGCCTCCGGTACAGTCACGTCGGACGGAGACATGGATCTCGCCTCCCGCCTCTGCCAGCTGCATGACGGCCTTGCCGACGTGGTTCACAGCCACCAGCCGGACGAGGCCGCCGTCGAGCAGACCTTCGTCAACAAGGACGCGGTCGCCACCCTCAAGCTCGGACAGGCCCGCGGCATCGCCATGCTGGTCCCCGCCCGCGCCGGCCTGCAGGTCGCCGAATACGCCCCGAATGCAGTGAAGAAAGCCGTCATCGGCGTCGGCCACGGCGAGAAGAAGCAGATCCACATGATGCTGAAGATCCTGATGCCCAAGGCCGAGTTCAAGGGCGACGACGCCGCCGACGCACTCGCCATCGCCATCTGCCACGCCCACAACCGCGGCAGCAACCGCATGCGCCTGGCGGCATTGGCCGGCTGAGGTCAGGGCTATTTGTTCTTGACTTGTTCTATCGGTAATGATAATTCTTACCGCCATTGAAGGAGCAAGCCGATGCGCGTCACGTCGAAAGGCCAAGTCACCATTCCCCGCGACCTGCGGGAACTCGCAGGCATCGAGCTCAATAGCGAAGTGATCTTTTCCGTCGAAGGCGGAAAGCTGGTGATCGCGCCGAAGAACGGCAAGCAGGAACTCGAAGATCGCGGCCGGCTGGATCGTTTCATGAACGCGCTTGATCGCTTTGAAGGCACCGGCGACCAGACGATCGACGCCGAAGCGCTGATGTCTATGACTCGGGATCGCTGATGCCGACCTTGATAGACACCAACGTTCTGGTCGATCTATCCGTATCGACATCCGATTGGCATGGCTGGTCGCGCCAACACGTTTTTGCGGCCTTCAAGGCTGGACCAGTGCTGATCAACCCGATCATCTATGCCGAATTTTCCGTCCGCTACAGCGACATGGACGAGGTTGACCGCCTCTTGCCGCAGGACGAATTCCGTCGCGAGAACCTGCCCTGGCCTGCCGCATTCGCAGCTGCCGCCGCCTTTCGCGTCTATCGCATGTCGGGTGGCGGACGAGAACGGATTCTGCCGGATTTCCTGATTGGCGCGCACGCGGCGATCCGTGGTTATACCGTTCTGACCCGAGATCCGAAGGGATACCGGACCTACTTCCCGTTGCTGCCTCTCATTACCCCCGAAACCCATCCTCTCTAACGTCAAACCGCGGACCCAATTCATGATCGGCAAGCTCAAAGGCACCATCGACGAAACCGGCGACGACTATGTGCTCGTCGATGTGCACGGCGTCTGCTACGTCGCCTTCTGCTCGGCCCGCACCCTGTCGCGGATCGGCTCGGTTGGCGAGGCCTGCATCCTGTTCATCGAGACCTACGTGCGTGAGGACCAGCTGAAGCTCTTCGGCTTCATGACCGCGCTCGAGCGTGACTGGTTCAACCTCTTGCAGAGCGTCCAGGGCGTCGGTGCCAAGGTGGCGCTCGCCATCCTCTCCACGCTAACGCCGGGCGAACTCGCCAACGCCATAGCCCTGCAGGACAAAACCGCGGTTTCCCGCGCCAACGGCGTCGGCCCGAAGGTCGCCGTGCGCATCGTCACCGAACTCAAGAACAAGGCGCCCGCCTTTGCCGGCGAGGCCTCCGCCAATATCGGCCTGAAGCAGGAACTCGGCGAGGGTGTTGCCGCGGCCCCGGTGGCGGACGCGGTCTCGGCTCTGACCAATCTCGGCTACAGCAGGGACCAGGCGGCGAATGCCGTGGCGGCAGCGATGAAGACAGCCGGCGACGACGCTGACAGCGCCAAGCTAATCCGCTTGGGGTTGAAGGAACTTTCGCGGTGATTGGCTGCCAGAAGATTTGCCACTACAATTGACGCACTCGATCAAGAGAGGCTTCACAAATGGGTGCTTCGGCAAAACTGAGTTCGAAGGGACAGCTGACGATTCCCAAAGAGATTCGTGAGACGCTCAACGTGGCGCCGGGTACCGAATTCCACCTGACCGTCGAGAACGGTAAGCTGTTGGCAACGCCGAACCACAGCCAAGAACCCAAGACTGTCCGATTGATGGATCTCGCCGGCATCCTCGGCAAGCCGCCGAACGGCGTGACTTTGAGCATCGAAGACATGGATGAAGCGATCATGGACGCGGTCGTCGAAGATGACGAGCGTATCCAACGAGAATGGCTGGAACGCCATAAATGATCGGCATCGATACGAACATTCTCCTGAGATTCCTTGTCAATGACGAGCCGGCGCAAGGCGCGATCGTTCAAAGATTCATGGCCGAGAGAACGCCTGAGAGTCCGGCCTACATTAGCGCGGTCGTGCTTGCCGAAACAGTCTGGTTTCTCCGCCGGCGCCTCGGATACTCCAAATTGGAGATCGCCCAGACATTGAACTTGCTTGCACGGGCGCGCGAAGTCGTGGTCGAGCATTCGGACGAACTGAAGCTGCTGCGCCTGGAAAACTCATTGCCTCTGGCAGATATTGCGGACTATCTCGTCGCATGGGCCGCGACCAATGCAGGCTGCAGCAAGACCTTCACCTTTGACCGCAAAGCGGCCCGTCAAATCCCCGGAATGGAACTCCTCGCATGACAGATCCCGCCCGCCTGATCACCCCGGAAAAGCGTGGCGAGGACTACGACGCGACGCTGCGGCCGCAGTCGCTGGACGAGTTCACCGGCCAGGCCGAAGCCCGTGCCAACCTGAAGATCTTCATCGAGGCGGCCAAGAACCGTGGCGAGGCGCTGGATCACGTGCTGTTCGTCGGCCCGCCCGGCCTTGGCAAGACCACGCTCGCGCAGATCATGGCCAAGGAACTCGGCGTCAACTTCCGCTCGACCTCAGGCCCCGTCATCGCCAAGGCGGGTGATCTGGCCGCCCTCCTGACCAATCTCGAAGAGCGCGACGTGCTCTTCATCGACGAAATCCACCGCCTGAGCCCGGCCGTCGAGGAAATCCTCTATCCTGCGATGGAGGACTTCCAGCTCGACCTGATCATTGGAGAGGGCCCGGCCGCCCGCTCGGTGAAGATCGACCTGTCGAAGTTCACCCTCGTCGCCGCCACCACCCGTCTCGGCCTCTTGACGACGCCGCTGCGCGACCGCTTCGGCATCCCCGTCCGCCTCTCCTTCTACACCGTCGAGGAGCTGGAGCTGATCGTGCGCCGCGGCGCCCGGCTGATGAACCTGCCGATGACCGACGAAGGCGCGCGCGAGATCGCCAGGCGCGCCCGCGGAACCCCGCGCATCGCCGGCCGTCTGCTGCGCCGCGTCCGCGACTTCGCCGAGGTCGCCCGCGCCGAAGCCGTCACCCGCGAGATTGCCGACGAAGCGCTGACCCGCCTGCTGGTCGACAATCTCGGTCTCGACCAGCTCGACAAGCGCTACCTCAACATGATCGCCGTCAATTTCGGCGGCGGCCCGGTCGGTATCGAAACCATCGCCGCCGGCCTGTCGGAGCCGCGCGATGCAATCGAGGACATCATCGAGCCCTACATGATCCAGCAGGGCTTCATCCAGCGCACGCCGCGCGGCCGAGTGCTGACCGCAACCGCCTGGAAGCATCTCGGCATGCAGCCGCCGAAGGATCTGGAAGCAGCACAGTTCCGCCTGTTCCAGCAGGACGATTAGGGAACCGCGCCCCGATTCGCGCATTGGCACTTCGAAGGGAGATCGTCATGCAGAAGTACCGCACCGGCACGAGCGTCGAATGGAAATGGGGCAAAGGGACAGGGACCGGCCAGATCAAGCAGAGTTTCACCGACGACGTTGAACGGACGATCGAGGGTGCAGTGATCAAGCGGAAGGCAAGCAAAGAAGAACCGGCCTATTTGATCGAACAGCAGGACGGCGGCAAGGTGCTGAAGAATCATTCCGAGCTGACGAAATCCCGCTGATCACGTCGCCCCGCCCCGGCACGATCCAGCCGCAGCAACGAAGAGGATATGCCGTGACGACGTTCGATCCCTGCCGGTCCTTTCGCAAGCTGGCCTATAACAATGCGCTCGCCAATCACCGCCTGCACGCATCATGCGCGCTGCTGCAACCGGGCGAATTCGATGCGCCGCGCGTCAGCGTCTTCCCGTCGATAAAGGCAACGCTCAATCACATCCTGACGGTCGACTGGTTTTACGTCGATGCGCTGGAGGGCGGGTCGCTGGGACCGAAGGCCTGGGAGGTAGAGGAGCCCTGCCCCGATATCGCAACGCTTGCCACCGCGCAGAAGACGGTCGACGCGAGGCTGGCAACGCTCGCCGAAGCGCTATCGCCGGAGATGCTTGCCGGAACGGTCGAGATCCATCGCGTAGATCGCATTCAGTGGGAACGCATGGAAGACGTGCTTGGCCACCTCTTCCAGCATCAGACGCATCACCGCGGTCAGGTCCATGCCATGCTGGCGGGCACAAGCATCAAGCCGCCGCAACTCGACGAGTTCATCGTCGCCGACGACGCACGCTTCCGGGGCGCCGACATCACCGCGCTCGGCTGGAGCGAAGAAAAGCTCATGCGTTAGAGCCTTTCCGGGTTAAATTGAACCATTCTGTTGGCTCAAACGGAGTCGTGTGATCGCCCGGCCGGCGCGTGTCGTAGCCAAAGCATACGGCCGAGCCGGCCGGGCGATCAGGCGGCCCGTTTCAGCCAACCCCGGTGGTTCGCTTGCGAACCAGCTAGGGCCGGAGCATCTTTCCGCCAGGAGCAAAGGCGATCGGCTCGGACGTACCTGGGGTATGCCCTTCGCCAATCGCCTTTGCTCCTGACGAAAACCTGCTCCGGCAGAATGGTTCAATTTAACCCGGAAAGGCTCTAATCCTGCAGCCGCGCCTTCAACCCGTCGATGATCGTCTTGCTGAGCAGTGCGTAGTTCTCGTCGAAGTGATGGTCGCCGGCGAGCGCGATGACATCGACGCCGCTGGCCTTCAGATCCGGGCAAGCGACTTCGTCGTCGTCTTCCTTGCCGTAGACGCACTGGACGATCTTCGGATCGACCGTCTTCAGATCGTTGACCGGGTCGCCGCCGGCACCTTCCGTCTTGGCGCCGAGCCACCCCATCACCGAGATCTGGTAGTCCACCTCATGCGACAGCGACAGCAGCGAAATCTGCGCAACGGCCGCCTTAGGGCCCGGCTTCAACCGCGAAAAGGCGGCCGGCACCACGTCGGCGCCGAAGGAATAGCCGACCAGCAGCACGTGCTTGACCTGCCACTGCTTGCGGTAGAGCTCGATGATCTTGCCGAGGTCGTCGGCGGTTTCCTGTGGCTTGCGTTCCGACCAGAAATAATGGAGTGAATCGATCCCGACGACCGGGATACCCTGCTTCTGCAGCGATGCGCCGACCTCCTTGTCGATGTCGCGCCAGCCGCCGTCGCCGGAATAGATCACCGCCATCGTGTCGAAGGCAGGCTTGGCGTCGAGAATGGTCAGCGGCAGGCCGAGCGGATTGTCGGCGCTTCCGGATGCGGCGATCAGATCGTCCAGCGTGTCGCTGAGCGTCGTCTGCGCATCGTCCTCGGAATCGCGGATATCGATATCGGGATGCGCCTTCTTCAGCGCTTCGACATGCGCCCGCCCGTCCTTGTCGGCCGCCGACGTGAAGGCAGCGATGATGGGGTCCGGCAGCGCGATGTCGCTGAGGCCATAGATCATCCGGTCGCCGACGGTCTGCTTCTTGGCCGGGGTGCAGAGCTGCTGCGTCAGCGGAATGCCGGCCAGCGGGTCGATCGCCAGCGTCTGGCCGATGGTGGCATCGGGCGTCTGCGCGGCGATCGCCAGCGCCAGCGCCCCGCCCTCGCCGACGCCGGCAATGATGGGCAGATGGTAGGGGCTGTTGCCGGCGGCACGCTGCACCTGCTGGCTGAGCGATTCGATATCGGACACGAGATAGATGCAGCCGTCATTGTCGCTGACGTCGTATTTCCGGAGCGCGTCGATATAGGACGGGAAATCGACGCCGATGACGACGGAGCCCTCGGCGACCAGCTTGTCGGCCTCCGTCTTTTCGTTGTCGCCCCAGCCGGCCGCGTCGGAGATCAGCATCACCGCGCCTTTCACGTCGCCCTGTGGCAGGAAGATGTGTGGCGATGGGATCAGCCCGGTCTCGAAGGTCTGCGTCGTCTCGTCGGCAGCCCTTGCGGCGGGAACGGCCAGCGACAGCGCGCAGGCGGCGGCAAGAAGGTATCTTTTCATCATTTCCTCACGACCCCTTTCAATCCGCCGCCGATCAGGAGCGTAGCGTCCATCAGAGCGATCATCGGATTGCCTCCCCCCGACACCGCAAGATAGCGCGGATGCCACTGGGGATGAAACTTGGATTTGAAGGCCCTCAGGCCCTTGAAGTTGTAGAAGCGCTCGCCGTGCTCGAACACGGTGCTGCCGATCCGGTCCCAGACCGGCGCTGCCTCGCGCTTCGACATGCCCGAAAGCGGCGCCATGCCGAGGTTGAAGTGCGAGAAGCCCTCGTTGCGCAGATACTCCATGATCTGCACGAACAGGAAGTCCATCGAGCCCTTCGGCGCGTCCGGCGAGAAGCGCATCAGGTCGATCGTTCCCTCGTCCCTGGCGCCGGTGATCAGAATATTGGCGAAGGCGACGATCTTGCCCTCGAGCTTGAGGATGCCGACCGGCTGCGCCTCGATATAGTCAGTCTCGAAGGCCCCGAGCGAAAAGCCCTTTTCCTTGGCATTGTGATCGGCCAGCCAGGCGTTGGAAACGGCGGCAAGCTCCTCCATCACGCCGGGCACGTTCTCCGGCGTGATCACCTCGAATTCCAGCCCGTCGCGCTGGGCGCGGCTTGCGGTCTGGCGCAGGTTCGCCCACTTGCCGCCCTTCATCTCGAAGGTCGAGAGATCGGAAACAGCAAGTTCTCCGAGCTTGAAGGCCCTGAGCCCGGCATCGGCGCAATGCGACAGGAGCGCCGGCGATATCTGGTAGAACACGGCACGGCAGCCGGCCGCGCGCGCGGTCTCGACGAAACGCCAGACCAGCTCCGGCATGGCGCTGCGCTCACCGACCGGATCGAACAGCGCGATCCAGGACCGTCCCTGCCGTCCATACATGATGAAGGCATCGCCCTTCTCGGAGAACATCACGCTCTTGTCGCCCATGCGCACCAGATTGGCGTCGGCATAACGCTGCTTGTCGACGATGCCGACAGCCCGCTCGAGCGCATCCTCGGTCACCGGCTCGGGCTTGCCGGTGGCCGGCCGCAGCAGGCTGAAGATCGCGATCGCCGTCGAGATGATGGTAATGCCGAGCACGGCGCGCAGTCCGCGCGGTGCCTCTTCCGCAAATTCGAACTGCCACCAGAGTTCGTTGCTGTAATCGACGTCGCGATAGACGAACAGCAGGATGACGATGGCGCCGACGCAGACGACGGCGATCGCCGTCAGCCACGACGCCGTCAGCGTCTGGTTGAGCAGCGAGGCGCGGCGACGGAACAGGCGGCGGCTGACGAACAGACCGAAGATCAGGAAGCCGAGGAAGCTGGCCTCGACCAGCGCCACCGCCTTCAGCAGCGACAGCGTCAGCGCGGCCGCGGCCGAAAAGATCGAAATCCACCAGGCGCCGTCGAGCCGCTGGCCGAGACCGCGTGCGGCCACCACCAGCGCCAGCCCGGCAAGGCTGGACAGGAAGTGCGCACCCTCGACGATCGGCAGAGGCAGATAGTTCGAGAGGAATTCAAGATTGGAATCCGGCGTCGGCGTGACGCTTGAGAAGATCAGCATGACGCCAAGCAGCAGTGCCAAAGTCGACAGCAGCTGCGGCATCAGCCGGATGCCGATGCGGCGAAAGCCGGAGGCGACGGGATGATCGGCGAAGCGGCGAAGTTCGGTCGCCGATACAGCCAGAACTGCCAGCAGCAGCGGCACGACGTGGTAGATCAGCCGGTAGAGCACCAGCGAGCCGAGCACGGCGTCGATATTCACCGCACTGCCCAGCGCCGCGATAATGACGGTCTCGAACACGCCGAGGCCGGCCGGCACGTGGCTGAGCACGCCGAGACCGACGGCAATCGCGTAGACGGCGAGAAACACCGGCCAGCTGATCGCCGTCTGCGGCAGGAGCACGTAGAGCACCGTCGCCGATGCGGCGATATCGAAGGCCGCGACCAAGAACTGGCGCGACCAGGTGGCGGAATCCGGCAGCCGCAGCGAGAAGCGGCTGATGCTGACCGACCGACCGCCGCGGCCAAGCACGACGCCGGCCGCCAGCACCAGCACGATGGAACCACCGACCAACCGCAGCACCCAGCTGCTGACATTGATCAGCGGCGCGATTTCATCGGCGATCGCCAGGAGCGCGATTGAGCCGACGCCCGCCAGCCCGAGCCCGAAAGCGATGGTGACGAATGCGATGACACGCCCGATGTCCTCAGGCGTCAGGCCGAGCCTGGAATAGGCGCGGTAACGGATCGCGCCGCCGCTGAGTGCACCGAACCCGGCAGTGTTGCCGACGGCATAGGCGGCGAACGCGGTCAACGCCACCTGCGGGAACGGCAGCTTCTTGCCGACATAGTCGATGGCGTTGACGTCGTAGAACACCAGCGCCAGGAAGCTCAACGCCGTGAAGAACAGCGCCAGCAGGATCGAGCTGACCTTGGTATCGGCAAGCGCCTGCACCACGTCGTCGTAGCGTACCTCGGTGGTCAGTTGCTCGATGGCGAACCCGACCATGCAGAACACGGCAAGCGTTGCCGCTGCTGCAAGATGGTTACGGTATCGCCTGAAAAATCCGCGAAGGGCAGATTCTTCCGTTACTTCAATCTCATCCAAATCGGCCTGCTTCGACATCGTTTACCGTCGTGAACCTACATATCAGCGGGAATCATGTTTTGAACATCTAACATAACCAGCATGTAAGTTCTTGGACGCAAGCCCGCGAATACATGTCAACGCTACCCCAGCGCCGCTTATCGTCGCCTGCTTCTTCTTCAATTGGGGCATTTTTGGCGCATCGGCCAAGCTTTGCGCATTGCATTTTAGTAACGTCGACGATGAACCGCCGGCCGGCACCCAAGCGAGCGCTTTGCCTCCCCCTATACCGCCGGTTCCGCACCCGAGCCGTGCTTCTGAGCGGCGTAGCGTGCCGCGGCAGCACCCGCATCGGCGTTATGCGTCTCGCTGGAAACCTGCAGCGTCGGCACGGCGAACTCGATGCCGTTTTCCTTGAAGGCGGTGCGGATCATCGCCAGCGCGTTGCGGCGGATCACGAACTGCTCTCCGGGCTTGGTCATCATCGCCAGCCGGATGACGATGGCGAACTCGCCGAACTGCTCGACGCCCTTCATCTTCAGAGTCTCGATGATATGCGGCGCGTAATCCGGGTTGTCGAGCAGCTGCTGGCCGATCTGCTTGACCACCTTCTTGGCGAGCACCAGATCGGTGTCGTAGGTAACGTTCAGCGTGATCTTGTCGATCGTCCAGTCGCGGTTGAGGTTCTTCACCGCACCGAGTTCACCGAACGGCACGGTGGTGAGTGGTCCGCGATGATGCCGCAGCCGCACCGACCGCAGGCTGAACGCCTCGACAACGCCCTTGTGGCTGCCGCTTTCAATGTATTCGCCGACCCGGAAGGCATCGTCCCACAGATAGAACATGCCGCTGATGACGTCCTTGACGATCGTCTGCGCCCCGAAGCCGACGGCAACACCGACCACGCCGGCGCCGGCAATCAGCGGCCCGATCTCCACCCCGAGACCGGACAACACCATGAGCACCGCAATCACGGCAATGACCACCGCCAGGATGTTGCGGAAGATCGGCAGCAGCGTCTGCAGCCGTGCGCGCCGTGCCCTCTCCTCGTCGCTGCCGGCACTATCGAGCGGCGAATCCTCCAGACGTCCGTTGATATAGGCACGCGCCAGATGCCAGAGCAGATCGGCAGCCAGCAGAATGACGATACCGCCGATCGAGCCGCGCACGATCCGGTCGACCATCGTATCTCCCGCCGCCATCCGGTCGGCGGCGAATCCGAGAATGCGGCCGAGCCAAACGGCCGCGATGGTGATGATCACCGCCCGCACGCCACGATCGAGCAGAACGGTGGCGATCCGGCGCTTAGCGAGAAACCCCGCCTCCGCCTGATGCAGCGCCCGCACCGCAAGCGTGGCAACCCTGAGCGTCCGCGGCAGGAGCACCAGATAAATGCCGACCCAAAGGATCAGGTTGAACCCGGCCACCCACAGCAGCCACAGCGCCACGAAATAAATCGTCAGCAGCCACGACGCCGTCGTGCTTTTCCGGCCATCCTCGATCGGCCGCGACCAGACGGCCTCGGTGGCGATCGCCAGCAGCCCGAGACCGAGCGTATAGCCGACGAGGTAGCGCGAGCCGCCGGAAAAGCCGAGCGGCAGCATGAGCTGGATCAGCACCCAGCCGAACACGAAGTAGATGACGAAAACCGAGGTTCGGCGGAACCAGAACAGCGCCGTCGCGCGCGACACGTCGCGCTCCCCGCCGATTCTTGGCAGCGTCACCAGCGCCACGAGCAACCGGCCGAACGAGATGGTGAAGCGCGCCACGATCAGCGCGATGGCAACTGCGATCGCCAGCGACTGGCTGATCGGCGGCCAGTTGAAGATAACCAGCGGCACCAGCGTCGCGACGCCGAACACCAGCGCCGGCACGAGGCGGTAGATGAGGTTGGCGGCGGCGTGATGCGCGACGGTGACGGTTTCGCCATCCGCTTTGCGGATCCGCGGCTTCGGCACGATCACCCGGAACAGCATTTCCGCCACCGGGCCGGCGAGAAACAGCACGAGAAGCTCGAGCGTGACGAACGCCCAGCCTTTCGGGCTGACGTCGCGCTCGACGATCTCAGATGCGCTTTCGACCTCGGTCGGCAGGGTCATGGCGGCATCGGAGACAAGGTTGAAATGCGCCCGCGCATGCGCAAGCAGGCTCGACAGAACCGACATCTGGTCGGCGGACATGTCACCGGCCGCACTGGGTGCCGCCTGCATCTGCGTTGTCATCCACTGCTTGACCTGAGGGTTTTCCATCAGCTGCAGCATCTGCCGCACTTCGGCAGGCGGCGGCGCCAATGTCTGCGCAGCCGGCGCGGTTAGCGGTGTCTGCGCTGCTGGAGCGGTTGTTGACGTCTGCGCCGCTGGAGCAGCTGCCGGCGTCTGCGCAGCAGCGCCCCACGCCATCGCCATCAGGGCGGCTGCCAGCGGCAGAAACCACATTCGAATGCGCGCGCCAAACCCCAGACCCATCGCCAGCCCCTCCGGTATTCAGCTCACCATATATGGCTGTACGCTAAAGAAAAGCCCGCGCAGCGTGCGGCTGCGCGGGCTTCATGATCATTCCAGCGGAATGGTTTACTCTTTCGGCTTCTCGACGTGACCGCCGAAGCCTGCGCGCATCGCCGACAGCACCTTGTTGGCGAATTCGTCGTTGTCGCGCGAGGTGAAGCGGCCATAGAGCGCGGCGCTGAGCACCGGCGTGGGAACGCTCTCGTCGATGGCAGCCATGATCGTCCAGCGGCCTTCGCCGGAGTCCGAGACGCGACCGGCATAGGCGCCAAGCGCCGGATCGGCATGCAGCGCGTCCGAGGTCAGGTCGAGCAGCCACGAGGTGATGACGCTGCCGCGGCGCCACACTTCCGTGACGTCCTGCAGGTTGAAGTCGTACTGGTAGTGCTCGGGATGCGCCAGCGGCGCGGTCTCGGCATCGACTTCATGTGTGGCGGCGCCGATATTGGCGCGCTTCAGGATGTTGAGGCCTTCGGCATAGGCAGCCATCAGGCCGTATTCGATGCCGTTGTGGACCATCTTGACGAAGTGGCCGGCGCCATGCGGGCCGCAATGCAGGTAGCCGTGCTCGGCGGTGCTGCCGGCAGCCGGGCTGCGATGCGCCGACGGTGCGACGTCGCCGACACCGGGTGCCAGCGATGCGAAGATCGGAGACAGCGATTCCACGATCGCCTTCTCGCCGCCGATCATCAGGCAATAGCCGCGCTCGAGACCGAACACGCCACCGCTGGTGCCGACGTCGACATAGTGCAGGCCCTTGGCGATCAGCTCGCCGCCGCGGCGGATGTCGTCGTGATAGTAGGAGTTGCCGCCATCGATGATGATGTCGTCGCTATCGAGCAGCGGCGTGATCTGGGCAATCACCTTGTCGGTGATCGCGGCCGGCAGCATCAACCAAATGGCGCGCGGGCGTGAAAGCTTCGACACGAACTCTTCCAGCGAACCACTGCCGACGGCACCCTTGCCGACCAGATCGTTTACGCTTTCGGTCTTTGCGTCATAGACAACGCACTCATGGCCATCGCGCATCAAGCGCTGGACCATGTAGCTGCCCATCCGGCCCAAGCCAACCATGCCAAGCTGCATCTCATAATCTCCTGAGAACTGAGAATCTAATCGATATTATTCGCGAATAACTATCACTCGCGCTGCAGCAAGCAAGCAAAGTCTCCGTCACATTCGCGGGAAGGTCAACGCAAGCTTTCGACAGCGACGCAAGAACCGCCGGATCACAGGGCATTCCGGCCGAATCGGCGGCAGAAAAATTCTTGATTTCGTCAACTGCAAACCATGGTCGCCGGGTGCGGCTCATTGCTGCAGTGCAAGAACCACGCGCTCGCTGGTCGCATCGCCGAGCATCTGCGCCGCATCCACCGCCAGCGCCTCCGGCACCGCGAGCGTCAATTCGGCTCCCACTTCCACGAAGATCTCGCTGACGATCCGCACGCCGGGCAGCGCCGCCAGCCGCGCCTTGACCAGCGCCAGATCGGAGAAGCCGACAACGATCACCGCCTCGACCGTCGCGACCAGCTCGACCAGCACTGCCGCCCGCAGGCACATCGCTGCCGAACCGCCATAGGCGCGGATCAGCCCGCCGGTCCCCAGCAGCACGCCGCCGAACCAGCGGGTGACGACAACAGCGACATTGTCGAGCGACTGCCCGTCGATCGCCTGGAGGATCGGCTTGCCCGCCGTGCCGCTCGGCTCTCCGTCGTCGTTGAAGCGATAGCTCTGGCCGATCCGCCAGGCCCAGCAATTGTGATTGGCATCGGGATCGCCATGCGCCGCCAGAAACGCCCGCGCCTCGTCCTCGCTGGCAACGGGCGCGGCAACCGCGCGAAACCGGCTCTTCTTGACTATCTGCTCGATTGTTTCGAGGCGGGTGAGTGCGAACATGGCCACTGCCATATCGCCAGCATCCGGCGCTTCGCAAGCAAAACCGTGCGTTATGATGAGGCGTAACTGCCCCCGGAACGCAAAACGCCCGTTGCGGGAGCAACGGGCGTTGAATGCGTCTGCTGCTTAAAGGAAGCAGCAATAAAGATTTAGCGTGTGGCGTCGCGGGCAACGCGCTGGATGTCGCCACGGTCGATACCGAGGTCATGCAAAGCGCGGTTGGACATGCGGCCGAGTTCAGAAACCGTCTGACGGTACTTGCGCCAGTTATTGAAAGAGCGTGCTACGTTCATGATGATCCCCTTTCCTAGGGCTTGCCAGTGCTTGGCAGCGTGTTTGCTGCCCGTGTCTCTCTGTTGATGCGAATATACGCATACGGGCTGATCTCCACCAGCGCTGAAGCATCAGGACACCAATGCGCGAGACGCATAGCTTGAATGATGCTGCTCAATATTTTTTCTCTTTTAAAAGCCGTAAACGTTTCAGGTGCTTAGGGATGTTGCCGCCAATGCACGGCTGTCATTTCGTCGATTCGCAACCGCTCGCATCGTTTAAAGGATATTTAACCGTTTTAATGGCCGGCTGGCGCAAACATTCCGACAGGGGCGCATTGCTCCGATCGAATTTCGGCTGCGTGCACGCGCTGCATACGTCCCACCAACCGCCCGCGCCCGCTTCATGGCCGCAGTCGCCAGCCCAAGAATGGTTTGATCTTGGGCCGGAAACAGCGGGCGCCCACATTGTCATCGGCCACCCGATACGCCACTACGCTGCCGTCTCCGGGCTGACAGGAAGCCGACGCGGAGATCATCCGCGCAACAAGGAACAGACCATTGACCAAGACCTTTATTGCAGCCGCCACGCTGACCGCCCTGCTCTCGTCCGTTTCGGCCCACGCCGCCGATTTCGCGATTACCCCGATGAAGGACGGCGACAGCTTCATCGGCTGCCTCGCGCAGAACACCCAGTCCGGCATCGGCTACCTCGCCGTCGGCGACAAGCTCGCCTTGTTCGCCAACAGCGATACGTTTACCATCGCCAAGGGCGACCGGGTGAAGGGCACATGGTCGGTCGACGGCGGCGCGGAAACCGAGTTTGCCTCGACCGCCGATACCGACCACACCGTGACTATCGACGTACCGAACGCAGCGGACTCGGTCACGGCGCTGACCACGGGCACGGAACTGACGGTCACCGCCAACGGCACCGCCGTCAAGCTACCCCTCGTCGGCACCGAAGCGGCCTTCACCGACCTGATGAGCTGCATGACGAAGGAGGGCGCCGAGTAACGGACGGCAGCCGAGACACCAAGGCGCCATCAGCCATCGGTTGACAGGGTAAGGGACTTCCAGGTCTCCAGCTCCTGCTGGAGACGCTCGATCCTGGCCGATACATGCTTCGCCGCATCGCTGCCGAGCAGAAGTTGCGGCGGAGGATTGTCGGATTCGACCAGAGTCAGCACGGCGGCGGCCAGCTTGTCGGGATCGCCCAGCTGCCTGCCGCTGACCGCCTGCCGGGCTTCGCGGATCGGATCGAAGAGAGCATCGTAGTCCGCAATCGACCGCTCCGTTCGCACCATCGACCGCCCGGCCCAGTCCGTGCGGAACGACCCCGGGCAAAGCGTCGTGACGTGGACGCCGAACGGCGCCATCTCCGACCGCATGACCTCCGATATCCCCTGAAGCGCGAACTTGCTGCCGCAGTAATATGCGATGCCGGGCATGGTCATCATCCCGCCCATCGAGGTGACATTGACGATGAACCCATGACGCCGCTCGCGAAAGCGGGGAAGAAACGCCTTGGCGACGGCGACGGCGCCGAACACGTTGACATCGAACTGCCGCCGCATCTCCTCGATCGGCGACTCCTCCAGTATGCCTTCGTGACCGTAACCGGCATTGTTGATCAGCACATCGACAGGTCCGTGATCCTCCTCGGCTTGTCGCACGACATCTGGGATGCGGTCGAATGCCGTGACGTCGCACAACACCGCGTGAACCTCCGGCACGGCTTTCGCCAGCACCGCGCGCGACGCCTCCGACCGCACTGTGCCGATCACCGTATGGCCCGCCTGAACAGCGGCCGCGGCAATGGCAAGGCCGAAGCCGGAATTCGCGCCCGTGACGAAGAAGGTCTTGTTCGGCATGATCTGTAAACTCCTTGAAATCTGATGGAGTTGACAGATAGTATGGCCGCTACCGGCCATCGATTGCGAATTCTATGATTGTCTTGCCAAATCCTATCAATGACACATGCGCAAGGATGAAACGCCACCCTCTCGCCGAGCTTGCGACAAGGCTTGCGCCGCGCCACGGATACAATCCGACCGCACTCCGCGGCGTCCGCATTCTCCGCAACGAGGCGGTGCTTCAGGACATTCCCGTGCTTTACAATCCGGGCGCCGTGTTCGTGCTGCAGGGGCGCAAGCAGGGCCTCCTCGACGGCGACATCTTTCTCTACGACGAGGACCATTATCTGGCTGTCTCTGTGCCTGTCCCGTTCCGCATGCAGTCCGTCGCCAGCCCCGAACGACCACTGATCGCCGTCTATGTCGAATTCGACATGCAGATGGCGAGCGAGATCGCCGTGCAACTGGAGACGCATGCGGAACTGGCAAGTGACAAACCTCGAGGCCTGGTGTCGAGCAGGATGGCGCCCGATATCGAAGACGTGCTTTTGCGCCTTCTGACCGCACTCGGCCGGCCCGCCGAAGTTGCCGTGCTTGGTGATGATATCTTGCGCGAACTGCACTACCGGGTGCTGATCGGTCCGCAAGGCGGCGCGATGATCGCTGCCCTGCGGCAAAGGGGATCAGCCGCAAACCTGATCCACAGCCTGACCTGGCTACGGGACAATTACGGATCGGAAATCTCGGTGGACGCTCTCGCAAGGGAGGCAGGCATGAGCGTTCCCTCCTACCACGTTCACTTCAAGGGCCTGACCGGCAGCAGTCCGATGCAATACGTCAAGGCGCTGCGCCTTCACGAAGCGAGGCTGATGATCGCGCGGCAGAGCACGACGATTGCCGACATCGCCGCATCCGTCGGCTATGCAAGTCCAGCGCAATTCAGCCGCGACTTCAAACGGCACTTCGGACGCACCGCCTCGGAGGAAACGAAATGGGTGAGACATCACCTGGGCAGTGTGGACTGAACGCCTGTAGCGACAGGCTACTGAAGCCATCGGGATCAATCAAAAAAAAGATAGTGCGATCCGCGGCAACCGGTGGATGTTTACGATCCTGGGTGCCTACAAACGTAGGTGGGCGCCATATGTCCAAGCCCACGGGCCTGGCCAGGGACAGCTCCCTTTGGATCGAGTATGGCCCCAGGGATTGTGGTTCCTGTCGAGAGGCGCAGATCGCAGTCAGGTATATAAGGCCGATCGATGACGGGCGCCAGAGGCTGGCGCGCTGGTCGGCGATTTAATTGAAGCCGATCAGTTCAGCGGCGCCGGGGTCCGGCCGTTCAGCTTGTCGGTAATCCCCCGCAGCTGGCCGCTGACCTCGACGATCGCCGCCGCGATGCTCTCTTCCGTCCGGCTCGTCGCTTCCAGCACCGTGTCGCGGTTGCTGCGCAGACTTTGAAGCTCGCCTTCGAGGCTGGCGACGCGCCGAGTCAGTTCGGAAATCTCGTCCATGATCATGATGCCGGCCATGACGGTGATCCTGAGATCGCCGATTTCGCCGAACTGGTCCTTGAGATGGCCGACATAGCGGTCGAAACGGGTGGCGAGATCGGTCAGGTGGTCTTCCTGCCCCTCCTCGCAGGCCATGCGATAGGCCTTGCCGTCGATCGTTACCGTTACCTGCGCCATGTCGTCACTTCCTTGATCAGCGGTCGAGAACCGCGCGGATCGTCTCCATCGCCGTCACCAGCCGCCGCGAGACCTCGCGGTTGACCTCTTCCAGCCGGTTCGCACGGAACTCCGCCTGGTCGAGTTCCTGCGCCAGCTTCGAGCGGTCCGCGTGCACGCGCCGCACCTCGCCCTCGATTTCGCCGGTTTCACGCTGGCGGTCTAGCCGCGCGTCGACCGCGTTGTCGAGACCCGAGATCGCCTGCCTGAGCTCGGCAAGCGCCGCGTCGATGCTGTTTCCAGTGGATGTCATGTCTCTTCCGGTTCCCCGCCAAGACCCGCGAATCGGCAATGACAGCCGACGCGATGTTTCGGGAAGGATAGGCAGCTCGCCAACGGCCCGTCAATAAAGCCTACTGGGCGGCAGGCAGCCTTATCTGTGGATGACCGAAATCAATGCGCCCGCCACACGATCGTCACACGGCTGTCAACTTTTGTTAAAATCGTTGGTCAAATGTCAAAAATCGACATTTGCCGGTCTCTATTAGGGCTTCGATTTGTTGACTTGGCCGCCCCAACTGCTATTTGTGCACCCGCTCTCATTGATGGTCTCCGCAGGCTTGAGGCCATCCCCCGACACCCGGAACAAGCGGAATAGCGATGATTTCTCCTGAACAACACGACCGGATGGCAAATGCGATCCGTTTCCTCGCAATGGATGCAGTCGAGAAGGCGAATTCCGGCCATCCGGGCATGCCGATGGGTATGGCCGACGTCGCCACCGTCCTGTTCTCCAAGTATCTGAAGTTCGACCCGACGAAGCCGCATTGGCCGGATCGTGACCGCTTCGTGCTGTCGGCCGGCCACGGCTCGATGTTGCTCTACTCGCTGCTCTATCTGACCGGCTACCCGGACATGTCGGTCGACGACCTGAAGCAGTTCCGCCAGCTCGGCTCCAAGACCGCCGGCCACCCGGAATACGGCCATGCCACCGGCATCGAGACCACCACCGGCCCGCTCGGCCAGGGTATTGCCAATGCCGTCGGCATGGCGATCGCCGAACGCAAGCTGCGCGACGAATTCGGCGCCGACCTGCAGGATCACTACACCTACGTGATCAACGGCGACGGCTGCCTGATGGAAGGCATCAGCCATGAAGCCATCGCGCTTGCCGGCCACCTGAAGCTGAACAAGCTCATCCTCTTCTGGGACAACAACTCGATCACCATCGATGGTGCCGTGTCCCTGTCCGACTCCACAGACCAGATCATGCGCTTCAAGGCCGTGCACTGGCACACGATCGAAGTCGACGGCCACGATCAGGCGGCGATTGCAGCCGCGATCGAGGAAGCCCACAAGTCCGACAAGCCGACCTTCATCGCCTGCAAGACGGTGATCGGTTTCGGCGCGCCGAACAAGCAGGGCAGCCACAAGGTTCACGGTTCGCCGCTCGGCGCCGAGGAAATCGCCGCCACCCGCAAGGCGCTGAACTGGGAATACGAACCCTTCGTCATCCCCAACGACGTTCTGTCCGATTGGCGCGCCGCCGGCACCCGCTCGGCCGACGCCGTCAAGGCATGGGAAGGCCGTCTGGAAAAGGCTGCTTCCAAGGCCGAGTTCGATCGCCGCTTCGCCGGTGACCTGCCGGCTGGTTTCGATGCCGCCATCAGCGACTACAAGAAGAAGCTCGCCGAGACCAAGCCGACGGTCGCTACCCGCAAGGCATCGGAAGATGCGCTCGAAGTCATCAACGGCTTCGTGCCGGAAACGCTGGGCGGCTCCGCCGACCTGACGCCGTCGAACAACACCAAGACCAGCCAGATGCATTCGATCACGCCGACGGATTTCGCCGGCCGTTACATGCACTGGGGCATCCGCGAGCACGGGATGGCGTCTGCCATGAACGGCATCACGCTGCACGGCGGCCTGATTCCTTACGCCGGCGGCTTCATGATCTTCTCGGATTATTGCCGCCCTCCGATCCGCCTCGCTTCGCTGATGGGCATCCGCGTCATCCACGTCCTGACGCATGACTCGATCGGCGTCGGCGAAGACGGCCCGACCCACCAGCCGGTCGAGCAGATGGCCTCGTTGCGCGCCATTCCGAACCTGATGATGTTCCGCCCGGCCGATGCGACCGAAACTGCCGAGTGCTGGCAGATCGCCATGAAGACCAAGGATCGTCCGTCCGGCCTGGCGCTGACCCGCCAGAACCTGACGCCGGCCCGCACCGAGTACAGCGAGAAGAACCTGTGCGAACAGGGCGCCTACACGCTGGCAGGCAATGCCGACGCCAAGGTGACGATCTTCGCTTCGGGGTCAGAAGTCGAACTCGCGCTTGCCGCCCGTGTGATTCTTGAAGGCAAGGGCGTCTCCGTCCGCGTCGTCTCGGTTCCGTCGACCGAACTGTTCTTCGAACAGCCGGACGCTTACCGTGCCGAAGTCATCGGCAAGTCGCCGATCAAGATCGCCGTGGAAGCCGCCGTTCGCGAAGGCTGGGATGCATTCATCGGACCGGAAGGTACCTTCGTCGGCATGAAGGGCTTCGGCGCTTCCGGTCCTGCCAAGGAAGTCTTCAAGCAGTTCGGCATCACCACCGAAGCCGTGGTTGCCGCTGCGGAAGCCAAGCTTTGATTTGATCAAGGAGCGCCTCCGGGCGCTCCTCATTCCATATAACGCAAGCCCTACTTATCGGGAGTGAAACACATGACTGTTAAGGTTGCCATCAACGGCTTCGGCCGTATCGGCCGCAACGTTCTCCGCGCCATCGTCGAATCCGGCCGCACCGACATCGAAGTCGTGGCCATCAACGACCTCGGCCCTGTCGAAACCAACGCCCACCTGCTGCGCTACGATTCGATCCACGGCAAGTTCCCCGCCGAGGTCAAGGTTGAAGGCGACACCATCACCGTTGGTGGCGGCAAGCCGATCAAGGTCACCGCGATCAAGGATCCGGCCACCCTGCCGCACAAGGAACTCGGCGTCGACATCGCGATGGAATGCACCGGCATCTTCACCGCACGCGACAAGGCCGCTCTTCACCTGACAGCCGGCGCCAAGCGCGTCATCGTTTCGGCGCCTGCCGACGGTGCCGACCTGACCGTCGTCTTCGGCGTCAACCACGATCAGCTGACCAAGGAACATCTGGTCATCTCTAACGCATCGTGCACCACCAACTGCCTCGTGCCGGTCGTCAAGGTTCTCGACGACCTGATCGGCATCGATCATGGCTTCATGACCACGATCCACTCCTACACCGGCGACCAGCCGACGCTCGACACCATGCACAAGGACCTGTACCGCGCCCGCGCCGCAGCCCTGTCCATGATCCCGACCTCGACCGGCGCTGCCAAGGCTGTCGGCCTCGTGCTCCCGCACCTCAAGGGTAAGCTCGACGGCACCTCGATCCGCGTTCCGACCCCGAACGTCTCGGTCGTCGACTTCAAGTTCGTCGCGAAGCGCGACACCACGGTCGCCGAGATCAACGAGGCCATAAAGGCTGCCGCCAACGGCAAGCTCAAGGGCATCCTCGGCTACACCGACGAGCCGCTGGTTTCCCGCGACTTCAACCACGACAGCCACTCTTCGATCTTCGCCAGCGACCAGACAAAGGTTCTCGAAGGCAAGTTCGTTCGCGTGCTGAGCTGGTACGACAACGAGTGGGGCTTCTCCAGCCGCATGTCCGACACGGCTGTCGCCTTCGCCAAGACCATCTGAGATCTTCGCGAATAGAGTTACGCAAGGCGGCTCGGGAAACCGGGCCGCTTTTCTTTTGAAGACCCTCGCAGCCTGCGACGCCGATGGCGGATCGCCCGGACTTGATCGCATTCGGCAAAACGCGCAAAATCTGGTTTATCTCTCCGGCATGGCCGTATGGAACATGCCGCATCAATAGCTGGCGGACAAACCCATGAAAATCCTGATGATGGCCATTGTTCTCGTCATGATCGCCGGCGTTCTGAGCCTCAGCCTCGTCGGCGGCCGCGGTTCCAAGCAGATCGCCAAGGGCCAGCCGTTGCTGGCGTCATCCTCCCGTCTCATGGGCCCGCGATAACGACATGCGCAGTATAGCACTGGCGCGATACTGCCGATCACCGTACCGTCGGATGCAAATCAGGCGACCGAGAAGCGAAAGAGAATTCGATGGACTATTTTACAATTGAAGTCGGCGGAAACGCCATTGCCAGCTTCCGTTCGGAGAATGCGGAAGACGCCAAGCATTTCTTCGAGGCGGACGACTTCCGCGAAGATCTGACGACCCTGCAGTCGGAGGGCAAGGCGGTCTGGGACGGCGTTGTGCCGCTCACCCTGCGCAAGGCGACCTCGGAAGAGGCAAGCGAGGTTGAGCACGCCTATGAATTCGACGACGATCCCGACCGTACGATCGACGACGAGTTCGTGGTGTTCCTGATCCCGATTTCCGACGGCGAAGAAGACGACAGCGACGACGAGGCGTAATGCCGCTTGCCACGCGCCTGTCGATATCTCCGTGTTTGACGCGGTCTTTTGCGGCTTGGCGGACATTCTGAGGCGTGCGATCGGACGAATGTTCAAGAAAAGGACAGGGCGGCATTTTCTGCCCTGTTCCTGCCTGATTTGATCCTACACTTCGGGTAGGCTCGCAATCGACCCGTTCCCCGATTTGCCATCAGGCAGACACCCGGCAGCATGACGCCGCAAAGCGCCGGGATAGACCTTCGGGCTCCCCGCGTGCAGGATTTCTGCCCCCTGGAAGGGCATCGAGCGGACCGGGACTTCGGGAGAGTCGAGACAACGATTTTAAGACAGCTGTGGCCGACGGGGGGCGCCCGCAGCGATGATTTTGCATAAAGGGGTTAGGGCATGGAAGCATTCTATATCGTCGTACTGGTATCGACGGCGCTCGTGCTTCTTGCTGCCTTCTCCAGTCTGCTCGCCTTCCGCTTCGGCGCTCCGCTTCTGCTTCTCTTTCTCGGCATCGGCCTGCTCGCCGGCAGCGACGGCCTTGGCATCGAGTTCACCAACAACTACCTCGCCTATATCCTTGGTTCGATCGCGCTCGCGATCATCCTGTTCGATTCCGGCTTCGGCACGCCGGTACAGGCCTTCAAGCTGGCCGCCGTCCCGTCGATAACGCTGGCTTCGATCGGCGTGCTGATGACGGCGGCGCTGTTTGCCGTCGCCGCCATGTGGCTGCTCAATTTCACCTGGCTCGAAGGCATGCTGCTCGGCTCCATCGTTGCCTCCACCGACGCCGCCGCCGTGTTCTTCCTGCTGCGCATCGGCGGCATCAACATCCGTGACAAGGTACGCTCGACGCTGGAGGTCGAATCCGGCACCAACGACCCGATGGCGATCTTCCTGACCATCGCGCTCGTCGAAGTTCTCGCGTCGGGCGAGCGCTATCACGGCATCAACATCGGCATGCTCGCCATGTTCGTGCAGCAGATGGGCCTCGGCGTCATTCTCGGCCTGCTTGGCGGCATGATGATCGTGCTGATCGTCGGCAAGCTGGAAACCGATCGCGGACTGACGCCGATCTTCGTGCTGGCGCTGGCACTGCTGGTCTTCTCTGCCACCGGCACGGTCGGCGGCAGTGGCTTCCTCGCTGTCTACGTCGCCGGCATCTACGCCGGAAACCGCAAGCTGCCAGGCTATGCTTCAATCAAGCGTTTTCAGGACGGCATGACGTGGCTGGCGCAGATCATCATGTTCCTGGTGCTCGGCCTGCTGGCGACGCCTTCGCAATTCGGCGAGATCGCCATTCCCGCTGTGCTGCTCGCCCTGTTCCTGATCTTCATCGCCCGGCCGCTGGCGATCTGGCTGTCGCTGCTGCCCTATGACTACACCCAGCAGGAGATCGGCTTCGTCGCCTGGGTCGGCCTGCGCGGCGCCGTCTCGATCCTGCTCGCCATTATGCCGATCCTGGGCGGCCTGGAGAACGGCCAGGTCTATTTCAACACCGCCTTCATTATCGTGCTCGTATCGCTACTGTTGCAGGGCTGGACCATCAAGCCGGTCGCCAAGAAGCTCGGCCTGATCATTCCGCCGCGCATGGGCGCCGTCGACAAGGTCGAGGTCGACCTGCCGGGCGCCGCCAATCACGAACTGCTGTCCTACCGCGTCATCAAGGACAGCCCGATCCTGCGCGGCGAGCGCATTCCGCGCTGGGCGACGCCATCGCTGGTCATCCGCGACGGCAAGTCGATGCGCTACCAGTATGCCGGCCGGCTGCGCGAGAACGACCTCGTCTACCTCTTCATCATACCGTCCTATTCGCGTCTGCTCGATAAGCTGTTTGCCAGCCGCGTGCCGGTCGAGGAAGACGATGCCGATTTCTTCGGTGCCTTCGCGCTGTCGCCCAGCCGCCCGGCGACCGACCTCGACGCCGCATACGGCCCCGGCCTGCTCAACGAAAACGAGAAGGGCCTGACGATATCGGAGCTAATGCGACAGCGCCTCGGCGGCAAGGCGGAATATGCCGATCGGGTGCGTCTCGGCTCGATCATCCTCATCGTCCGCGATCTCGACGATCACGATCATATCAGCTCCGTCGGCATGTCGCTGGAGGCCGTCGAGCCGGCGGTGACGCTGCCGATCTTCATCAACATGCGCGATATCATCGACCGCGTGCACGACCGGTTCAAGGGCCGCAAACGCAAGGAAGCCGCGGCCACCGCTTCAGGGGCGAAAGGTGATGAAAACCCGCGCTGAACGCCTTGCGTCAACGATGATCCTTGCTATGGTCCCCGCATCTTTTCAGGCGATAAACGAACGGATTTTTCCATGCCTTCCTTCAAGACCCTCGACGACCTTAACGACATTGCCGGAAAGCGCGTTCTCGTTCGCGTCGACCTCAATGTCCCGGTAAAAGACGGCAAGGTCACCGACGTGACCCGCATCGAGCGTGTGGCCCCGACGATCCTGGAACTTTCCAAGAAGGGCGCCAAGGTTATCCTGCTCGCCCATTTCGGCCGCCCCAAGGATGGCCCCTCGCCCGACCTGTCGCTGTCGCTGATTGCCCCTTCCGTTGAGAAGGTCCTGGGCCATCCGGTAGCAACGGCGACCGATGTTATCGGTGAAGCCGCAGCCGGCGCTGTCTCCGCCATGAAGGATGGCGACATCCTGCTGCTTGAGAACACCCGCTTCCACAAGGGCGAGGAAAAGAACGATCCTGATTTCGTCAAGGCGCTGGTCGCCAACGGCGATATCTACGTCAACGACGCCTTCTCCGCCGCCCACCGCGCCCACGCCTCGACCGAGGGTCTTGCCCGCCATCTCCCGGCCTATGCCGGCCGCACCATGCAGGCCGAGCTTGAAGCCCTGGAAAAGGGACTCGGCGTGCCGGTCCGTCCCGTCGTTGCCATCGTCGGCGGCGCCAAGGTCTCCACCAAGATCGACCTCCTCATGAACCTCGTGAAGAAGGTCGACGCGCTCGTCATCGGCGGCGGCATGGCCAACACCTTCATCGCCGCCCGCGGCACCAGCGTCGGCAAGTCGCTCTGCGAGCATGATCTCGCCGACACCGCTCGCCAGATCATGATCGAGGCGGCAACGGCAGGCTGCGCCATCGTTCTTCCCGAAGACGGCGTCGTCGCCCGCGAATTCAAGGCCGGTGCCGCCAACGAAGTGGTCGCCATCGATGCCATCCCCGACGATGCCATGATGCTCGACGTCGGACCGAAGTCGATCGAATCAGTCAAGGCGTGGATCGAGCGTGCCAACACGCTGGTCTGGAACGGCCCGCTCGGCGCCTTCGAGATTGAGCCCTTCGACAAGGCGACCGTTGCCGCGGCACAATTCGCAGCCGAGCGCACCAAGGCCGGCAAGCTGACCTCGGTCGCCGGCGGCGGCGACACGGTGTCGGCGCTGAACCACGCCGGCGTCTCCGACGATTTCACCTACGTCTCGACCGCAGGCGGCGCTTTCCTGGAATGGATGGAGGGCAAGGTGCTGCCGGGTGTAGAGGTTTTGACCAAGGCCAAGTAAGCAGCCGAGGAATTCGCGCGAGCGGATTTTGACAAGTTTTACATGTAGATAGACCGCGTGGCGCAAGCCTCGCGGTCTTTTGTTTACCATCTGAGCATTTGCCCGAAAATTCAAACGATTTAGATAATTTCAAACGTTTTAAAGATTTTTCCTACCATTTTAGTCGCTACGGACTTCTGCTATCGCCGACCTATATTTATCAAAACGCAGTTTTTTCGTGATGCGGAGATCAATATGAGCGAACGTCTTGCGGCATGTCGATCCGCTGATTGATTGGGCGTTACCGATCGATTTTTAGTAGAAGAAAATCCGCGCGCGCGAGGCGCCGGTCTGAGGGAAGGAATGACCTATGGTAGACGCAAAGATGTTGAACAAGATCAGCTCGGCGCCAGGATTCATTGCAGCGCTGGACCAGAGCGGTGGTTCGACACCCGGAGCGTTGCGCCTCTACGGAATTGCCGATACCGATTACCAGGGTGACGAGGACATGTTCCGCCTGATGCACGCCATGCGCGTCCGCATCATGAGCGCGCCCGCCTTTACTGGCGAAAAGATCATCGCCGCCATCCTGTTCGAGCGGACCATGGACGGCGAGGTCGATGGTCAGGCCGTTCCCTCCTATCTCTGGGAAAAGCGCGGCGTCGTGCCGCTTCTCAAGGTCGACAAGGGTCTCCTTCCCGAAGAGAACGGCGTCCAGCTGTTGAAACCGATGCCCGATCTGGACACGCTGCTGGCGCGCGGCCGCGATAAGGGAATCTTCGGCACCAAGATGCGCTCGGTGATATCAGGCGCCGACAGGACGGGCATCGCAGCTGTCGTAAAGCAGCAGTTCGAGGTGGCACGCCAGATCATCGGCAGCGGCCTCGTTCCGATCGTCGAGCCCGAGGTCTCCATCAAGAGCCCGACGAAGACGGAGGCCGAAGCCATTCTTCGCGACGAGATCGCCAAGCAGCTCGACCTGCTTCCATCAGGCGAAACCGTCGTGCTGAAACTGACGCTCCCGACGGTCGCCGATTTCTACGCGCCTCTGGTGGCCCATAAATCGGTCGTGCGAGTTGTCGCCCTGTCCGGTGGCTACAGCCGCGCCGATGCCTGCGAAAAGCTCAGCCACAACCACGGCATGATCGCAAGCTTCTCCCGCGCACTGACGGAAAACCTGCGCGTCACCATGAGCGACGCTGAGTTCGACGCCAGCCTGGCCGAAACGATCGACCAGATCTACGCGGCCAGCGTCAACAAGGCCTGATGCGGTCAAGGCGGGCGCGGAGCCGGGGCCGTGTCGAAATGGCGCCCGGCGAGCCCTGACCGTCACCATGCCAACATCCTCGGCCACCGTGCCGAGGATGTGATCACGCGAACACAATCAATTGGCTGCAAATCTGCCGGATAGCCGCAGGGCCGCAAGCGAACGGCCAGCCCATCGCGCCCGCCCGCGCACCGTCCAGACACCACCCGACGCCAGCCCCCCCCCC
>Ga0247741_1000195_pt1 | contig 38627 bp, 34 predicted proteins | sample UWRJL213509R2_FD_180945 | JGI IMG/M metagenome (GOLD analysis project Ga0247741, IMG submission 180945) | Plant litter microbial communities from Arlington Agricultural Research Station in Wisconsin, United States - UWRJ-L213-509R-2 | ecosystem: Environmental > Terrestrial > Plant litter >... | reverse complement strand
CGAGACCAAGGTCGTCTAACAAGACCCAGGCCGTGTCTCTGACATCTATTGGGACTTGGCGACCGATATATTCGTGCTCTTAAATGTGTCTACATCTTGAGACCGCAGTGCATCGTCCTGGGTCTGGTTGGGCTGCCCCTGGTCGGTGATGAGTTATGTGCGATGCAGGAGAACCTGCTCGGACTCCCATGTGGTTTTAGTCATTGACCTGCCCTATAATGAGTCGGGGGGTATGTCTTGTTAGGCGGTGGGATCATCGCCCCGGTGAAAGATTTAGATGCCCCGAGGTTTCACACTTTACTATGGTAGTCGAGTACTCGTACTTTACTTTGTAGTTAGGACGTGGGTGTGTTCCTACGGGCCGGTCGTTCCTATAGAGGGACCTCCCCAGTAATCAATCCTTCCTTCCTTCCTTCCCAACTTGCTCTAAATCTCTCGATCATGGTGCAATGACCCGCCATCTCTTTTGTTGTTTTTGTCTTCTGATGTCACCCACGAAACTCTATAAGTCTAGGTCTCGAAATCGCGCTCATGGCACCGCGTTCTTTCCCATCCTTCCCATCATGGAGTTGTTGTTCACGAACATCTACCCTGGCTGGCTTTTCAACTCTCTGGCATGATGAAATTCAATCTAGCTTATCACTTTACATTTCGTTTCACATTCCTGATATCTGATCCCAACTCCAAGGGCTATCTACATTTGAAAGCCAATGGACTTTCGATCTTCACATCCCTGCGGCTGGCTAGATTGACGAGGATACTGTCATCAATACCTGGTAGTGGTTTTTCATGGTGTTTTCCATTCTTCCTGACGCTTGCACTAGTGGTTGCATATTTCTGGTCGGTGAGCTATGGGGAAGTTAGGCGAGGCTCGAGCACTCTGCGTGTGAGGGATCAGTACAACCCGTCTATTCGTCTATTGGTCCCTTCGTTCCACCTTTTCCTCCTCTTAAGGCAGCCGGAAGATGACGAAGAGGAGGGTAATGCCAAGCAGGGAGCGGTAAGTCATCCTCCTCAGATATATTAGAGACACTCACTAAGTATACTATTCCACTCTTGCAAGGCCTATCCCACCTCCTCGTCAGAAATGTACACCTTCCCTCCTTTTTCATTCAATCCTTAACAATACGATGCATCTGTCTGCATTGAACAGCCCTCTGACCCCCGGTCCCGAAGGTGGCAATCTTCAAGTTTCCAACGAGGAAGACATTATATACCTACCTTCCAAAAAATTTGAGATACTGTAAGACTAAATAAATTCCTCCGTGTTGTACTGGTTATATATATTTTGTATCAAACCATGACTAACATTGGCTCAAGTTGGTGTTGTGAGGAGCGAGCCGTAGGCTCGGCGATGAACAACGCGCCTCACAAAATAATGGCCATGGATCTTAGTACCACCTCAAGAAACGCTGGTCCAAGCAAGATTGTTATTCAATTGCGGAGCAAGTCAACATTTTTTAACATATTCGAGACTCCTTGGTAGCCTCGACTTATTCCAAGTTGGGGCGTTGCTCACTCAATCTACCACCTCGAGCCTAAACGCTGGTCCTAGCAGTGAGATTATTGTTCAATCGTGGAGCAAGTCGATACTCCATAACAAAAAGAAAGATGTGCCAAGGTGGCTGCAAAATTTAACTACCTATAGGAACACAATAGCCCGTATGAGGTATTCAATGGTGAAGCGCCGAAGCGAAGCTAGGCGTATGTCTTGTCTCAATTAGCTTCCTCTCCTTCGGAGGTTTCCCGAGCCAGTTGGCTCAAACGACAAAGTTCATCCCGCAGTTCACTAGATATTCTCTCAAATATTTTGTTGGCTGGAAAGTATCTCAGTATCGCGAGACCTTGCAGCGATTTAACACGAGAGAGCATAACATAGATGCCTTGGCCTCGAGCAGTTGCAAGATCCACTATGACTTTTGTCAATGTTCGGCCCTGGCTTTTGAAGTCTGTATATGCGTAAGATGGCAGCAAAGGCAACTGAAGACATGAGAACTGTTTCGCGCCAAGTGACGTTGTCTGGAGCCAAACGTACGGTATACCTTTTGACACTGGGAATATCGCCACAACATCGACAGGCAACCCTTCAAATTGTATCCTGCAACCTTCGACCAGTACATAAACGACTTCTGCAAACCTTTTACCGCTTTCCTCCGAGTACTTGATTCCCCAAACAATGCCCTCAGTACCATTGACGATTCCATTAGCAAACGCAAGGTTTTCGGTGATCATGACTTTCATTCCTATAAACAGCGGTAATCGCCCAAGTGCATCATGGTTTATGGATGATGGGATGTCCCAAAGTAAATGTTGAATATCATGTGGAACTCTTGACGATCTCACCAAGTCTCTTGAGTGGTACAGGAATGGAATTGTGTTCTTCTCTCCTGCATGGTAGGCTATCAATCTGGCATTCAGCCTATCCCGGAGATCTTTACTTCCAACAATGATCGGGGCATCCCTGAAAGAACTCATTGTCACTGGGTCTTTCACAAGTCGATCCAGTGTGCGCGTGCAGAGGTAATCATAGTCGCTGGCTTCTAGGATTGACCCTTTTTTGCATTCTCGAACTCGAAGCCTATCCAAGAATTTGGCATACTGAGGATCGTCCGAATGACGCTGGTTTTTTACGAGCTCTACGACCCGAGTAACCTGTCGCCATAAGAGCGCACCATTCATCGCGCTTATGCCGCTATTGTCTTTACTTTGTGCAAAAGAGGGGTTTTTGACCATTTCATATGAAAACAAGGCATATTGCTTAGGAGGTTTCAACTGTGCGAGGTCCCCAAAAGCGATTACATTTACCCCTCCAAACGGTTTATTGCAATTGAGCGGATCGTCGCCTTTGCCCTGTCGTACTCTTTCGGAGAACTGGCTAAGAAAGCGACATCCGACCATAGAGACTTCATCCATTACAAGGTATTTAACCCCATTCCATATAAGAGTGAGTGGAGCTAATTTTCCCGACTTGTGTTGAGGTGATATCTGACCAAGAGAATGTAACGTCTGACCCCCGATCAAAACTGCAGCGATTCCTGTTGGCGCCCCGAGCACTAGTTGATCCCTTCTTTTCAGCCTCTCAAACAAGACCACCAAAGCTTTTATGACGTGGGATTTCCCTGTACCGCCTACACCTGAGACGTGCATAAGCAACTGATCTGAGCATTTGTTAATGACATGATCGGCGACAATGTTGAACGCTCGCAATTGCTCCTTGTTTCCACGTAGGTTCATCTGATCAATTATAAACTCCTTGGTCTGAGTAGCAAACTCTAAGTAGCTGGAATTTGATTGGGATGGCAAAGTCAGACGCTCGGCAATGGGAGATGTGATCCGTTCCGTCACTTCCAACCTTCGGCGATTTTCTCTGCCGGTTACTGGTTCGTCTGAGGGGTCGCGCAACCTTTTCTTCTTTGCCTTTTTTTCACGCATATCCGCCCTATGGACATCTATGATTCCACTGTCTTGCGGTGCGCAGAGGCTGGACATGTCCACAGGGGGTTCCATCTCGTCATCCCGAGGCCACTCAACCAAGCACATATTTAGTAGCTGGGTGACCTCCGGCCCGATCTTCTGTATCAGATGTTTATCCCTTTGATCCGCATGATCTGTACTCGGATCAAGGTTTGTCGAAGCCACGGTAAATATTCTGAAAGTGTACGGGTCAAGATCGTCGGGGTATAACGTCATATGCTCAGTTGTATCGTCGGCTTCAGCGTTTTCGTGGTCAGTATTGAGATTGGCTTCTGGATCGTTTGCTTGCTCAGCATGAGGACGAATGTGTCTAGCGTCACTGCATTCAGTGAGGACCGTCATGTTCTTGATAATTTTTTGAGATCGCGGACTGAAATTATGTTGATAAGCGTCGAAAGCTTGGCACCAAGTTGCATCCCTAGTCTTCAATTCATCTGGATTTCTCCAAGGTTTGAATAGTATCAGCATATCCCTTGACCATTTTTCCCTTGCATCCTCCGATGTGCTTGGATTTGCAAATGACGGACCAAGGAGGACTGGGACATGTTCCACTGATCTGATTGATAACAAATGTGAGTGCTGTTGTGGATGTCCTCGTCCGTTAAAGCATCCAGATCGAGTCGAGATGTCAACACCGGACGTGTGAGAAACCTTTTTGGTATAAGCGCCAAAGTTGTATAAATTGAGATCATTGAAATTTGGATTCACGCTCCTGAACTGATAGTCGAGCAATTGGTTGGATACGGTGATTCGAGCTTGTGCATCCGACTGAACATTGACCATAGGTTCTGGCCTGTAGGACTCCGCCATATTATCCTCTACATCTGCCCAAAATGCACGGACAGCTCCAGATATCAGCCCCCAGTTGATAACCGTAAAGACTTCTGAAGTATAGTGGTCGCCTCCTCCAATCAAATAACTCATTACCTGGGGCTGTGATATCTCGTGCCGGCCCATCATGGCGTTCACAGCAGTTATGACAGCCCCGCAGGTCTGATTCTCAGATCCACTCGCTAGTACATCTGGTGTTTTGCTGTAAATTTTCTTAATCGCGTAGGATAGAGCTGCCATACCCACATGGACTTGAAGCGATGATTTTGTGATATAGTCAGTCACATAGTATAAAAATGATTTTGCAGCCTCGCCTGAGCCTACGAATTTGAGATCTGTGTTACATTGAAGGATGAAAGTAGCCACATCAGAGTGCGATGCAATCTTTGGGTGTAAGCGTCGTAAAAGGATTGAAGCGGTGGCAGGATCTAAAGATGTTGAGGGTCTTGTTTCTCCATTCATACCCATCCGACAATTGGCGTCAATTTTCTCTTGTCCGCGTTTCAGGTATTTCCAGCACGTCGGCTGATGCTCGTGCCAATTATATTCGTAAAGGAGTAAATTGACATACTCTTTAAAGTGAATCCAGAAATCGTTCATCTCGTCCTCCTTTTCTGGTATTCGAGGTGCAGCGATCACGGCTGGATGAGGATTTCCGGTGTCTTTGTGAAGTACTCTCTCTGCTCGATCTGATTGGATGGTGGGTGATGCCTCTGAATAGGGAAACTCACATTTGATTGATGATTCTAGCCACTGGAATACACGGTTTTTGTATTCCTCTGAATTTGTCATGGTGTCTCGCAGTTCTTGAGGCAATAAGTGACCATTCAACCATACAAGCATATGACAATGCAATGTACCTTTTCCTTGTGCCTCTACGGTAGCGAAATATGCATCACAGGTTCCAAATAGTCCAGGACCATCAGAGCTCTTGTATCTCAAGACGATCTCAATGAATTTGGTGATTATAAGGTCGAAGAAAAGAGCACATGCGCCTGGGTTGTGAGCAGCAAGGAGCTTTCTCTTCCAGGAAGACATATCCTCTCCACAGCAAATATCTTCTATAATAATATCCTCTCCCGTGAAAAGCCTGACTATTGGATTATCGACGTCGGATGGACTGAGGGTGATAAATAGTGTCGGCGTTGCCCGATGGTTGATCATGCCCCGAATCTGATTTCTCATCATTATTTTGTACCCATCGCTTCCAGGGACATGCTTTGCAACCAATCTCAGGGATTGTAGTAGTCCAAATGCCTTTTTCTGCTCCTCTGTCTCTGGCTTGAATCACGTATCATCTTTGCATAATTTATTCATTTGAATCAAGACCTCCGGATTAATCGACATCAAGTTCTGCACAATTAACCGATGCGTTGCTTGGGGTGTACAAAAACGCAGCGACTTAGAGACCATCGACTTCCGTAGGATGTTGAAAAATACAAATGAAAATTCTGGATCCCGCTCAAAGGGGCTATCAGCTGTCTTCAGTAGATGGGAGACCTGCTCTTCCATGCTCAATCGCCATGCGCGTCCAGGATGGTGAAAACCTCCAATTCCCCATGGATCAAGGTGCGGGAACAACCACGTGAGGATTGCGGGGTTGTTATAATCGGGTAGAGGAGAAGCCCCACTCGCTGAAACAAGGAATGGCTTGCTTTGTAGGCAGTGTCTTAACGCTGCTTCCTTCATTGCATGGTAGCTTGCAGGGGAATCATCACCATCTGTATACCCCACATTCTCCATCAATATTTCGTCGTCGACAGTTGAATGCAGTGATTCCAAATCGATGTTTCGTGGCGTATAGTCTGATGTTGCACCTTCTACAGCGTCATTGTGTGGCAAGTGTCCTACATGTACTGAGGATGCAAGGCCCTCATCCTCGCCTTGGTCAAATAGTGCATCCAAATTGCTCTGAGAGAACTGTAAACCATCAGAAAGCTGGTAGTGGCCATTGTGTGCTAGGAGGAATGAAATCATACTCTTAATACACGACTTTCAAACGAGGATTGGACTGAAGCGCTTAATCGTTGATCTTGATGGCATCGTATCACTGACAAACATCGCACACATTGTGTCTTGGATAGTTTGAGGGCCTGGCAGTAGAACATTGTTCATTTGGATAACATTGAGAGGGGAGACAAGAACATTCCCTCGAATTCCTTTACGCGCTCTCGCAAGGACGGAATCATTTTGAGGAGCGAATTCTTCGTTCTTACTGAGGGAGAATTTGCAGCATATACTATTGCATCTAGCTTTGGATATCATCATTTTATCGAAGATAGTGGTGTCGTTAAAAGCATTTTTGACGGGAAGGGGAAGTTGTTCTCGAGCATAATAAAGCCAATTACTTAAGGCGAATTTTGGCATTTTTTCGTCACCAAGAGATTTATAACAAGCATCACAGACTCGCATATGGCCTAACCTATCCATGTACTGTAGTCCACGCGGATCAAGTAACGCTCGTTTGTACACAAAGAAGTCATATTCTGTCGGTCTCAGACATTCATCCAGAAGATCATTTCTCAGCAGACTCAGGTTCACTGACGCACTATCGACCCAATTGCTCTGTATAGCAATGACCTTGACACTACATATAGCACAAACAAGATGTTTCAGTGCTTCTGTTGAGGTCTCTTTCTGCCATTGTCTGATTATGGACGCTTTGCGAGTTAATCCGCATGGCGCAAGATGGTCGATACTAGGTAGGGCAGCTCCAGGAACGTCAAGGGAAATGTGAATATTTGCCTCTCTGGGAACACGCGCCTCAGAATTAGAAACATTGGAATTCTCGGTACCTGCAGCTGTCCCTTCATTGATTCTCGAATGGACGGGAATATCATCAATGACATGACTGAAGCTCGCCACTACATTCCGTCGTTCGACTGGCATTTCTTTGAAGATGTACACCACGTCTTGACACCGTAGGCTACAATGGTGTGATGTCAGAGCCATAATGAGGTTTGGCTTCGTTGAACTACCCATGAATATATTATGCACAATGCACAGTGCTTTCAAATCTTTTACAAGGAAAAATCGAAACCAGTATACCAAAGATCTGACAGCCATAAATATGATCAGCGACGTGGGGTTGTTGACCGTATCTATCGGTAATTCCAAACGCATACAAGTGCCAGTGAAACAAAAATGTGTATTGAGCAAGAGAATAGGCAAAGATTCGCCATTGCCAGTTGGAAATTTGACAGTATATCGAGTGATTTGTAAATCTTTATGATCATTGCGACAAAGCGCATAGGGTCATACACCAAGATTGGAATATAATAAATTTTAGGTTTCATTTTAAGATTGCGTGGCACGAAGGCATGTCAAGTAATGTGAGTACGTGTTGTGAAGATATCAAAAGTAATAACACTTACGAGCGCTAAGATGATCAATCGAGACTGGACTTCAAGATCCCATTGTGGGCGGACTACGATGTCGCCTGAGTACTGAGTCTCGACGTTGAATTTTGTTGCCTTATATATGTCTCCCATGAGTCATGCTGAGGTAGAATATAAATTCAAACCGATTATAAACACGCCGATATCTCAAAATAGATCAATCAAAGCGCCTTTGATGACCATTGTATTTCGATGCATGCAATTCCACACTTCATGAATCATGTCTGGGAAATGTACAGCGCTCCCTAAAAAAATCAGTATAGGTTACGGGAATAGCAAAGATTAAGCTCCATCCCGGTTTCGTATAGTTCAACCATGAACCATAACATAAGGGAGAGCATCCTTGCCGTTGATTGCACACGAATCTCTTTGTTTCCTCTGAGAAATATTGAGGTAAGTCGAATTATCTTCAGTCTAAAGTCTGGAATGAAATATTGACCTACTTTAGCTTTGGACTATGTATAAGTCGTCTTTGGCTTCCTTCTGGATGCCGGAGGAGATCGACTTGTCTGCAGACGTCGAGCATTGGAACACATTCTTGAGCCTCGAAGACCAGACAACAGTGGCTTGGATCTTGTCATTCCTTAACATGACTGAGTTTATACCAAAGGAAAACCTTATCGCACGGATGCTAGACGAGGTTGCGTCACCCGAGGCCAAATGTTTCTTTCGTCTCCAAATGGTCACGTGGGTGCATCGGAACGCTTTGTCCATACTGCCTGATGTCAAAATATAGGAAAAATTTCCATCTCGAAGCTTTGGCGAATCTGGAGAGCACATTCCTTCAAAGAACATCTCGCTGCGCGATTATTTTTAGGTGCGCTTACAATCGCAAGCAGGTTGTGAGGAAAGCAAGATGGATACATCAGTGGCAGACTGACTCCCGCGAGACACTATCGCGTCATCTGGTTGCATCAGCGTTGATAGAGTCTCTCTTCCATTCGTCCTGTTTTGCGGCAATTGGGTGGATGAGGATGCAAAACTCCATGCCAGGGCTTTGTACCTCCTGCCAACTTATAAGCGACGACTTGGACAAGCATACCCGATTTGTCGCCGTGCTATACGGCTCCGTGGCCGCCAGAGTCTCTACAGAAGAAGTGATTTCTATCACGCAAGCCGCTGTATCGCTTGAGAAAGAATTTATGACAGGTGAGGTTTGCCCTATGGATCGACTCAGTGGGGCATTGCTCATCCATTTCGTACAGAGGCACTGCCAACTTTTCCAAATGGACCACATAAAGATTTTCTCGAGGAATACATAGAGTACAAAGCCGATCAGACTCTGGTACAGCTGGGCGAACAGAAGTTTTATTGGACTGCAAATCCTGTGGGTATAATTACATATTGGCGTCGAAACCTAAGTCACTGATACATCTACTAGTTCTCCCTCCTAGGCATGCACAATATTTGAGATTCTATTCTACGCTATGACACTGTGCAAAGTGCGATATGGAAGGAAATTATGGAGATTACATAGTCGTGTTTGTGTATAGATCTGCTTCCCACATGGATCGAAGGCTGACTATGAGACCAATGACAGCAAAGCTGCTCTAACGTCGATGCCGCAGAAATTTGACATGCATCTTTTATCTTCCTTGCTAGTGAAGCGCCGATGCTTCCTACTACGCATGTCCGCATGGCATCAGAACCTCCGTACTCTTTCACCCTACCTTATTGGGCAATACCTAGGCCAAAGCGACAGCTGGAAGAGTTTATAATTTATAATGGTCCCAACCAATTAGCCTCTCGTGAACGACCTCTCTTGGCTTGCTCTTACATTGAAGATCGTGCTTTTGCCACTGGAGTCAATCCGCCGTCTATTGTAGAAGATACTGGATCCTGACATCAATCTAACGGGCATAAATTACACTGATGTGCCGCGTAGACGGCCCCGCTTTTTGATGTCTGACTCTGAACCTCTCTATAAATCAATCCGAGACAGAATAGACATCAAAATGCTCTCATCACTGGAGTGGTTTCTACTTCGCTGTGACGATCGACTACGCTGTAGGATCCTCGATTTCTGCGACGCGCCTTCTCTTATGCGCGTCAACCAAGTGAATATCCAGTGCCATACCATCATCCGCTGTTACACAGCGGGGTCCTGGAATGTTGAGCTGGTTCTCAAAGCCCACTTCGACTTTCCTAAAGCCATTTTAAGGACCCTTCGGATGACAAGAGCTTTGATATTTGGGATATCCGTGCTTCGGTTCTTTGATTGCGGAGTTGATCGCCGGGACCCTTTGGACATCTGCCTAGGATATTCAGGGCTGGAGTCAATCCTCACCGTTCTCATGGCAGAGGGTTATTTCTTCGTAGATTCAAAAAATCCTGAGGCTGCATTTTACAGGAAATTGATTCACGCAACGATGTCGGCGCCCCTACACAGCCTGAAGTCTACAGGCGACAAAGAATCCGAAGATTCCGACTGCCCATCACAGCGTTATACGTTTCAGGGATTCGGAAACCATACTCAACCAGCCCGTATACGGACCGTCGTATTGCATATTGTGAAATGTGACAATCACCAATATGTCCTTCGTCAAGCGTCCAGTACGACCTTCTTTTGTGTCTTCTTTTGTGGTTTGAATCTGACATCCTTTCCATACCCACCAGCGTCACTCATGGATATTATCGACGGATCACATGCGATAATGCTCTTTCCAAGGTCAACCATGTCCCATCGCACATCTTTTACTACATGCAAGGCATCTGTTGAGGAAAACGTAGACATCGCAAGCCAAAAGGTCCGGCTCGATCGGTATTCGATGTCCTCTCGACTCGCCACAGTAGACGGACGCCCCGGCAGCCTAAGAGCTGAACTGCAGGAGATAGGAAGGTGCTCATACGGAGATAAAGAATGCTGGGTTATTCCGTGTTGCCCTTTAGGTAGTGTGTATTCTACCCAAGAGCTGAACATGCATCTCACAAATATTGTCAGAACCCATGGAATTTTCTCCTTCTGATTACGGGCAGGGATTCCGAGTGTTCGTTGCCCCCCTGTGGTCGGCTCCTGGTGATCCATCACTCAGAATCTGCGAACCATAGGAATTGTGAGTGCTGCATTTTGTATTGAAACGACATTACTAATTTTCTTGGATCAGGACCCGTGAAGCGTGAAGACTCTTCGTTGCCGTATCCTCCACGCGAACGTCAGGTAGTCTCATAGGACATCAAAATTTGTAATACAATATGATATCAACCGTAGTTCATGGATTGCCAAGTTAGTAGGAGATACGGCGAAGTTACGAAAGTCGGTAAAATCTAAGTCTTTGCACGACTTCTCAAATTTATATAATGTCACCCTTCGCTATCAATATATGTCCGTTCTGCTGTGTTTATAAGGTGAATTGACACTCCCGTTCAGATGCAACACCTTTCATACTTGAACTCCAATATGCAAATGCCAATCACCAGACTCCCTATTGGACATCTAACCAGTCAATCTGGCTTTCGGACGGTGAGCACCCAGATTGTCAATTTAAAACTAGGTTTTTTACTATTTTCCAGCACGTTGGAATACAGCCTCCACCAGGATTTTTTGAGCGTTCACTGACCAAGGCCAACGTTCAAGCTATCACAGAGCATGCTCAGGAAAGTCACTATCTATTGAAATATCTTGAAACCTTTGTCCTGAAACTACTTCCTTTGACAGAAAAATTGTGTCGAGCCCCATCGAGCGTTCATCTTTACCACCAGCGGCTATCTTGGGCTCATCTCTCTACAGACCTTCGGCGAAAGAACCGACAAAAATCTCGACGTCTCACAAATTTTTCCTGGAGGCGCTTACAGTATAAGGGTAATCGAGTACCCTGGAACAAACCAAAGAACGGCTTACCATTGGCGGATTTTTGTATCCAACCACAACTACCCCCCGCCAGTAAACAAGTCCATTCGCATGTCTTTCGACTGCCAGTGGCTAGGGAATCTTTTGGTGATGAAGTACGGAGGTGGGAGGAGGAGACAGATGAACATGGTCCATCGATCGGACAAAATTGCCATACTCGCCATAGTCTCAGGGTGAGTACCTCCGTCTTAGTGCTATCATTGATACTCATTCTTATGCATTAGCTGGCTGAAAGAGTTTAATAAAATTCTTCCAGAGGTCGCTCAGGTCATGGAGGAAGTTAGTCAGTTAGTCGAGTAATATTAGCACTGCTTGGACTTTCGCACTATATTGAAACGACATAACTTCCTACTACGAATAAGCGACGATCCCCTTGCGTCATAGCCGCATCACGGAACTTTAAGTTTAACGCCATAGAGCACGCGCATTCATTTATCATTACCCAACGGGGATATGGCTCTTTGATCAACGGAGCTGATATCCCGGTCGGTTATCCAATCTTAGTGTGACCACATGGTGAGTAGCTGAAATACACCGCTCTTGGGATTCAGAGATAATTACGCAACAGGATAGAATAGAAATGGTACATTTCAGAAGGAGAAATAGCTATCCGGAAGAATTGATTCGGTAAAACCGAGCTTGGCGCTGACAATTATGCTGCAAGATGGCCAAGATCAGTATTACCATGTCATATCTCTAGAATAAAGTTCCTCACCGCCATACCATGGGTTCAGCTATCCGGAGAAACTCTTGTTCAATGTCAAGACCGGGAAGAGCGGGTAGCACCTCAAATGGTATTCTAATAACCATCCTCCCGGAAATTGGGTGGTTATACGGTCTCGCTTGAATGCTTGAGTTAGAATGTTCAGTGCAAATGTGACAACACTTACATTGAAACTGAATAGTCCAGCAGTACGCATCTTTTACACAGCGCCTTCCGTACCCTGGTCCCGGATCGTGACCTATTGATTCGTGCCCTAGGACACGAAATCCTCTTGCCTCGTACTTCTCGACGAAGACACTCATATCCCTGGACCGAATAAATCCCTTCCGTGCAACGTACGACACTCTTTCCATGAGGGTCCATCGAGGAAAGAGGCAGATTGCCTCAGAGGATGTTATTACATTCATCACCGCCGCTAGGTGAAAGTTAATATCGTAAGTCACTTGTATCATGGGACACTTACTAGAATGGAAGTTAAAGAGTATATGGTCCAGCGGCTCGATATCAACGATGATTATTTGTATACATCTCTGAGTCAACGATGAATTCGCTTCAATCGAATTTTTAACAAAGTTATGAACTTCGATGAGACCACCTGGATTCATGGTATTGGAGGAGGGTCTAGTCTGGGGAACTATGGATGGCGTGGTGTAGCTGTATCTGCTTCGGCCACCATTAGTCGGGTAGTAGCCTTCGCGAACCACCCATCGAGCAAGCATTTCAGAGCCTGCCCTTCGGACGTATAGGTCCATGTCACTTGATGGATATCGTTCCCTCGCAAAAAATTGCAAGGCTGCAGAACCTGATAGCAATGCACTAGAGCAGTGTAAAATATTGCGAAAATTTTCCCCGTCGTCGAACCATTCGTTGGAAAATTTCTCGAAATCCCAGGCGGCGGCCGAGTACGTTTGCGAAACCGCCCGAAATAACTGGTTGACTTTGTGCAACCTTGTAATTGCGAGAGCGTCAAAGAAGGAGAACAAGTGGAAGATGCCAGTATGCTTCAGTCGTATCAGCATAACTTCGAACTGAGAGGGCCCTCGAAAGAGACGACGCTGGTCGGAGTAGTCAGTGATGGACATTATTGGAGTTATTGATCACTCAAATCAATGGCTTCGTTTATACATAACTCTCCCTCTAAAGGGCTGAGAGCGGAATAGAACTTCTATTCAATAGTTTCATGACAAAGTGATGGTATGATTGATCCCCTTGCTATTTATCTGAGTCAGCTGTATTACAACGCTGGGTAAATAGATCCTATAGAACCAGTAATACGGGCATCTAGAAATATAAAATTTATGAAAACTAGCAGACAAAAAAGCCCGAGACGAGTCGCAAAAGTTATAAAGAGACAGATTCAGAGGAGAGTCATCGGTATCCCATCGCCTACCCTTCGCATTTTTGACACATCTATCCCTACGTGATCATGGCCGACAAATCTGTTTATGACGTACTAGAAATGTGGAAAACAAGGAGGTTCCGAGCAACCGACCTTCTTCTGCAGGAGGCTGCCGAGTCGCTGAGCGACAAGAAACCCCTAATCGACGTTAGGCCTGGGTTGTCTAGCAACAAGTGGGCGGTAGGCATCAGCTCTCCTTGCGCTTAATTTTATCTGATCGATCATTTCACATTCAGGTCTTCAATACTCAGACAAAGAAAATTGCCAATCTGGTGCACCCACTCATATGGGACTCTGGGTACAGCCTGGAAACAGGCAATTATGTTCCCAAGGATGAAACTTCACCGATCGGGCTCAAGGACAAGGACATGTGCGTCTTCTGAATATCATACATAGATTAAACTGACCTAGCGACATAGAGTGCGCGAACTGTCGTGGAAATGCGAATACTCGTTCTCTTTTGAGACAATGGAGGACGATTCCATACATGATCATTTTACTGTAAGCTGATCAAATTCTCGTTCCTACTCTCTTCTTGAACGGTCTTTAGGCCATAGAGGACTTTGGAGCCACAAAACCAAATTTCAATATTGGCAAGCATCCCCGACGCGAGTGGCAAAACGGTCGATCAGAGATTTCCCGCCGAAAGTTCATTGCTGCAAGCCCGATTTTTGTCACGAGGACCCCATACAACTGCAAAGAGGACGGATCATATACTTTGCCTTACGAACCTCACCCATGGATTACTGATTTGGTAAAGTCTCAGAAGACCCACATTCCCAACCCTCAGAAGCCGGGATTCTATGACTACACTGATAACAAAATCACCAAGCTCGAAAATTGCGGTAATCCAAAATTCCATCGAGGTGACGTTGTTTTGGTCACTTTTCGTCTCGGATTTGTATTCCCAGCACGGCCATGGCATACGGAAATGATTCCTCTGGAAATTATACGGGTTGCCTCAACGACGGACGCACCTGGTGCGGCAGACAGCGCTGCTTACCCGAGAGAGACACTAGAAATGTTGGAGCTTAACAGTGTATTCTTCCCCATCGATAGTGAGTATCTCTCTTTTAAGTTGAGAATCTGATTTCTAACGTCTATGATCTTTCAGGCGCAACACCGGGCAATGCCGGTGAGTTAGACGGGACTGAGGTGATCGGCGCTAATTCACCCACACAGCCACAGACCAGCAAAAAAGGCAACGTTCACGAACCCTGAGCGGTGTATCACACCGTTCGATCGAGGGCCCATCAAAGAAGAAGCAGCATACTGCGGACGCCGACATGATGGACATCGAGGATGAACGCCCCACGATCGCTGCCGTTGCAGAGCAACTCACGGAGAAGGGCGACTCCAGGGCGGTGGTCGACAAAGGAAGGACTACCAGAAGTGGCACTCGCGGCCATACCGTTGACCCTAATTTGTAATATACTGTATTGACCGTCGCTCAGATGCTGTCCGAAATGATATTTGCAGTCCATTGTAAATGTTGATCAAAATATTTGAGCACCTGCCAGTAACTACTGGAACCACAAACAGAGGAGGCTTGTCGAAGGCAGGCGTGAGCTCTGAAGACTTGTCACGTACGGTCGATGGTGATACTGACGATAGTCCCGGCGAAAGGAAAAGAAACCTACTGTCGTTATCAGAATGATAGGAGATGAGCGGGTGCTTTCTAAATATGTATACGGTGCAGAAGCAGATTCGACTCCGGGCGCGAACGAGTCGACATACGGCGGTTCCCAAGGCAAAGAACTTCAAACTATAGTGCTGTTCTCATCGTTTTACAATAAGTTTTGGTCACCATTCCGTCGTCATTTTCCCTCTATTCTTTAGCTATCATCCACCGAGGCATTAGTCCTAAGGCGGATCAGGAGATGAAAGCAATGAAATAATATATTATTCAGAATTTGATAGGTAACAAATATTTCAGAGCCGCTTGCTCTCTCGACTATCATTGGATTTGACTTGACTTGGACCGGCCTTTAGCCATTAAATATTTGGAATAAACCCTCGCTATTTGTGACTCACCACTGATTGCGAATCACTGTGCAATGTCTGAGCGACGGTACAAGGTTCACTCGAGACCCATGCATGAGAGCGTTTCGACAGGCGCCTTATTGCACTACCCTGGGCGGGTTCGTTCCTAACAAGTTGCTCATTTGTCCAGCCTGCACAGTTGTGTAGGAGATTGTCGATGAGCACAACAAGTTGATCTTGCTGGTATTTCTTCTCGTCTGCACTAAGCTTCCCATCGTTAAGCGTTTCGACTACCTCTACGTCTCGCCTGCCGCAATTCTATATAAACAGCCTAATCTTAGGCGAAGGAGATGGCACACCTTTTCACCGAGCGTTGTGTGGATTCCACGATTAGAGGTTTCATTGAAGCTTGGAGGATAGATGTAAAGTATATATCACCTATGTCCTTATACCACTCCGGCAATCAAAGGGTCCATTCCGGATTTACAATTCCACCTCAGTTGAGATGGAATTGGCGGGTCCAATATATTATTATCTCCGTGACCTCGGCGAATAGCTGGCCATCCTTCTTTGACTTGTATCATTACATAGAAGAGTATGGAAATGCTCCACCCTAGCTGCCATCCTTCGCATGATATCTTCCCTAGACGAGAGGACGGCAGGATTGTATTGCCAACCCCACACGGTGAGTAAACGGCACATTTAACTGGCTGTGCCGATATGATAATAATACAGTGGTGTCATAACAGCAGCATTTTCACCCATGAATTCGGAGCCAAGTCGCATACAACGAAGACGAGAGCACATTCCCAAAAGAAACGGTGAGGCTCTGTCAAGGCATCACATCACCAATGCACACTGATTCTAGTTAAGAAAAAAGACAATGGCTTAGAAGCAATCATTCAGACCCTCAAGTAGCGCCACAGATTTCCAGACCGACTTCAAAGAAGATGAAAAAGCAAGCATATGCTTCGATGGACAGTGATATACGATACGACTACCTCTTCCGTTTCTATGTCAACCCTCGCGAATGAAAGCGTTATCCTTTGCCAGTCTAAAATATCGATGGGCGAGTGCATCCGAAGCTGTAATCCGTGAACGGGGGTCAAGAGCGAGAAGCCTATTGAGAATTTCCGCCAAGTCCGGATGACGCACAGACTTCTGGAACAATCCTTAGTACCCAATAGCTCAAGAAAATTGCAACGCACCCAAATTGGCGTTTCTGGTGTAAATGATATCCCTCCCCGGACCACCTCTGGTTCTTGACAATTCACCCTTGGCGGGAACGTAGAAAAGAAGAGATTAGGGCGATGCACCCCGATCTCTGCTGCAAAATTAGGCGTGAATGGTTGAATTGTCCGCTCCATGAACTGGAAGATGCGCGGCACATAATCCGAGTTTAGGAATAGATGATGGCCTGTGTAGAGCTCGAATAGAGTGCAGCCGAGAGCAAAAATATCCACGGGGAACGACCATTCGAGGCCTATATAAGCGTTAATAACAAACCGCAAGATCGACAGAAACGACGCGTCACCTGCATATATTTCAGGCGCACGATACCGACGACTACCAATCATAATCCTCCGGCGTTTACCTGCAAACTCGGCTTCGTCAAGGTCAACGAGCTTTATTTGGGGGTTCTTCAGTATGATCTAAATGGAATGTAAGCACATATTATTGATTCTTGCGGGTGACTGACCCTATCCTGAAAAACGCCGTGGACGTCCATCTCGCGCACAGTCACCACTCCATCGTCCACCAACACAAAATTATCCGGTTTCAGGTCTGTGTGTATCACCCCAGTCTGGTGAATAACTGTCATAGGCTCCGTCATTTCCTGTCAAAGGGGTTGAGGTTATCGAACGCACCTCGAGCTGCCTTCAGCATTTGAAGCCCAATTGTTTTGAGATGATTGAATGGCAGTGGAAATAAATGCGGCTTGTTGATCACAGATCGCAAAGACATTCCATGCATTTCAAAGATAACGCATTGACGTCTGAAATGACTACTACGATCAATTGCAAGAGCAAATAAACTATGATACTGTTAGTGGGTTTCAAAGAACGTGAGATAACAGACACACTGGATATCAGGTGTATTGATATTCTTGAGTATCTGTCCATATGCCCAGGCCTTCTGTGCTGCGCGACTTCTTCCAACAGAATGCATAATTTTGACTGCAACTTGGACTCCTGGAGACGATTCCGAGATTGTACGACACCGCCAAACCTGACCAGAGGAACCAGTGCCTACGCATTCAAGCAGTTCGTCTTGAACCAAATATTAGCGCACAATATCTGAAGTCCTAGGAGCTTTGATGTACAACGCTCTCCAATGATTTGGCTGTGCTCCACAATCGGAACGATCCTACGACTGCGTCAGAATTTTTGGTTGATGGTTATAGCAGACTGCACCTAATTCTGAGATCCAATAAGAGTCGAATCCATTTTGAACTGTCGATGAGAAGACCGATCGCAAAATTAACACGAGTGCTCAACATTCTCAGCAGACACTCATCCTTAAATACTATTTCTAGTAAGTGTATTTTCCCCCTTGAGATTGGTGACTCGTTCTTGAGGATAGTCACTACTGTTATCCAGTGGCTGTTCTCCTTTGCTATTCTGTCATCAAAGTCGTCCACGTCAGCTGTCAATTATGAGCCTATTACCTGTTCCGGAAAACTCCTTTGAAACGGATTCAAAGTGGCGCAGGGATTTGACACCTTAGGAATCCGTAACTATCTATCTCCATTCTGGGATTTGGTCCAGTGTTACTCGCAAATGAATTGCTTAGAGCTCTGACATAAAAGGTAGCCCCACGAAGTAAAAATACTCAGCCCCCTTCCTCATTCAATGCCTCCATTTGCCTGTGTCCAGCTAAGTATTCCGAAGTACGCACATCCCACCTTCGACGAGAAATTTTCACGCTCACGCCCATGTTACGCTAGTCACCAAGCTGGGGACGTAATTTGCGGAATATGTTGGTCATTATTTCACTGTACATCGACCTCCAGACTCATATTCCCAGACCACGTCCATGATGTCTTGAAGGCCGGTCCGACGTCTCAACTTCTGACCGTGGTTGTGCCAGGTGGTCGACCCAGGAAGTTGATTGTCAAGGTCCTAAACCGTGCCCAAGTCAGCGATACCAGGATCAAGCAAGAGATTAGATGGCTGACAAGTGAGAGGACCGATGACGGAAGGCGAGTATTTTCGACTACGTCTCGTCATTTCTTTTACTAAATTCTGTGACGCAGACATTCTGAATTCTTTTTACAGCAACGTAACGCCCTCTACAGCTACATCTTCTTCTTACCTCGCGCGATCACCCTTAAAGATGTTATTAAACAGTGCGGCGAGATCTCGATGAAGCACATTCGAGAGATAATCGCACAGGTGATACAAGGCGTACAATGCAATTCTTAATCATCTCCTCTAATATTGTCAAATTCTGACATATGCGTAGATCTTCACAGGGAAACACTTCTCCACACCGACATTAATCCAGATAACATAGAATTTATTAACGGCAGGTTGCACACTCACGAAGTTCGCAATGAAGATGGGACCTTCACTACTATGGTTAGCTTACATCTCGCCACACTGGTTCCTCTCTGACAGGCCTCTGCTGAATCTCATAGACGGCCTTGACGTCCACTCAACTTTCTCTTACATATTACGGTCACCTCGGACTCAAACGCGACATGATGTTTGGCACTGATCCATATCGTGCACCAGAGGTCGTATATGGTGAGATTCCAAATATCAATCTATCACTACACTCCACTCTAAACTGATTTAACACCTTTTCTGTATATCAAGGCCGCAAATATTCGCGTCATAGTGAGAAGTTTTCCATTGGATGTGTGATGGTAGAGATGATGCTTGGGGTCCCGCTGTTCTGTTCGTGCAGAGAAGGACCAGGATACGATTTGCGGAAGACCTGGGGGTTTACCGAAGCATATTCCCCGATTGAGACGGATTTCATCGTCGAGATCAAGCTGAACTATCCCAGAATCATCGTTGTCACCCAACACAAGGATGAGATAGATCTGAACGACGTGGAATCACTGGTATTCTTGGTAATGGATATTTACTCTCGTCTTTTAATGTCCTGCTGACTCTCATATAGGAAGCTGTAAATGATGTAGACAGCGACACAAGAGAAGTCGTATCGTCTTTGATGAAGCTGCAACCCCCAAGAATTGCATTCGAAGAACTACTCCGACACCAGTTCTTTACTAAGAGGGTATGAGTACGCATGGCATATATATTGCACCTGTAATTCTCCTTGCATTAGGCTCTCCATAGAATTGAGTAGTCCTACAAAAAAAAAAATGGAAATAAGGGGACGATATCACGCCGCGTTTGTAACTGAGGTGAAATGCTTACACATACGAGTCTTCCTTGATGTCAAATGTAAACAATTCCCCGATCATTGATGCCTTGACAAAGAAGGCCTTATCTGCACCACCCTCTACCGTAAAACATGGGCTTTTCGTGTAATTCAAGGTCCTATACTTTAAAGGTCCTACGTGGTGAGACAAACTAGAGACCATTTTGTTATGCGCCATATCATTGCCTCTCGTACAGAACCACCCTCGTCCGTTTTACTTGCATACTTCGCGCTCTACATCTAACAATGCCCACTTAACAGGTTTAGGGTCAGCGACTTAATCATGGAACACTGTGTGTCAAGTCCCATAATACTAACTATATCGAGATCTCACTCCAGATCAGATCGCGTCACTGGCGTGGAACGCTGTACGCCTATCATGCAGTTATTGAAGGTTGAAGATAATTCGATGGCCACTAGTAGCAACAGTAGAAGGCAGCACAAAATCATGAAGATAGTCACAAAAGTCCATTTTACCGCATCTCAAATCCAACGGGAAATTGCGTGGTTCAAAGATGAGCGCACTGCTGATGGAAGGTGCGTGTCACGCTACGGTCTTTCCCTTTGCTTAACATCAGATAGCAGGAGGGCGCAGTTCCTAGGATCCGAATCGGATTGTTTCTTTGTCTACCTTTTTTTTTCCTCCCCGGGCTTCACGCTTCGCGACTTATTGGACCGCGAAACGTGTCAAATTTCAACGAGACACGTCCGTGAAATAACTGCTCAGATGCTTAAAGCCGCGCAATGTACGCTTGTTCACATACTTTTCACTCCTACATTAACCAAATATCAATAGATCTACATGAAACAAACCTTATACACACGGACATTAGGCCTGAAAATGTTGAATTCTATCACGCAGACATATTACAGGAGCGATTGTACTGTGTAAATAGCGGCACTTTTAATTCGAACGTACGAACACCCTATGACTTCTCGACATGCTCGCTAATATTTCCAAAGCGGTCTCTTCGTTCTACAAAGCTTCGCTTAGGGTTCTACGGCTCTCTAGGACTCCGAAATGATATAAAATACGGCACCGACCAGTACCGCTCTCCCGAGGCCGTTTACGGTACGTTATGGACACAAGTCACCAGATAATGAACCAATACCTTCAGGCTGGCCTCTTGTACCGGAGAGCGACCTCTTCTCTATCGGTTGTATCATGACAGAGATGATCATGCGACAACCCTTATTTGCACCCTGTGAAGAGGGACCATTGTACGAGCACGAGAAGAGTGCAATGTATGCCACAGTGATCGGCCCGTTCTGTCTTCACTTGGTCGAGCTCATTCGAGTCCGATTTCCTCACATCTTTGCTTCTGATTTATCCCACATTCCTCAAAGAAACGTCTCCTTCTCAGACTCAGTCATGGTGATATTGGACGAAGATGCGTGTCTTGATGTGAGTTCTGTACTCTCTCCACCTTTATAGTCCCTTAACCCGTTTCTTCTTTAAGTTACTCATCGCCGATGACCGAGCTAGAAGAGTTGCCATCGAATTACTCGACTTAGAATTACCACGTTCATCAGTCAATTACGTGCTCAACTTTGACTACTTTCATCAACGTTATTGAGATTGACGACCCAAAATTTGTATTCGTACTATCGTGCACTAGTCCAACCATATAGATTTGATGGCTTGTTACACACTCCAAATCAGGTGCGTCAAATGAGCGCGTAACAGATCTTTCTAAGTCCTAACAGGATGAAGGTCTTCGTACCTTGCTGACCTCCAACTTTCCTGCTGCTTATACGATCGAATCAATCATGTGCGGAAAAACGAGGTAAATTTGACGGTGATTAATTCTAAAAATTCTAAAAATACATTCCCATCCCAATCGTCTCCTAAGTCCCCAACTCAAGAATCTCTGCATATACCTCCTCTTCCCTCGTTGTGAACGTCTTCACAGAGTGTACTTGATTGACTGCCGACGTCGAAGAACGGGTGATGTAGATAAGCTAAAGTACCTGTCAGATGTTATTAATGTAGAGACACCGCAACTAATACCATAAACACGCAACGTGAGTGAGGTCAAGAAATGACGCACTCGGTACATATCCCACTTCGGTGCGTATCTTCACAAAAGACGACAGTTAGTAGGGGTTGGATCGTTCTTGGTCACAGGGTTCAGCCAACTGGGGTCTGTGACTCGTACTATTCGCATGCTATCGTGAGCCGACGGGTAGTGCTCTTGATGTTGTATGGCCTAGACAATGGTGTTGGAAGGGGAGAGAGGTTCCAGATACCGACGTCCTGTCGGAAGTTCAATTAATTCATGTTGCCCTATATAGGCATCGCTATAGCTTTGAGCTCACGTGTTGGCGGAGTCTTAATAACCTTTCCCCATATGGGTTTTTGCTGCATCTCGAGAAAACCTGGTCACTGAAAGTGTCCAGGCATACACGGCCCACACTTGTGTGTTCATGTCACCGATTACCGCTCTACTCTGGAAACAGGTCTGAGGTGAGCTACGCATGCGATGAACCATACTGGATGAACCACATACCCTGGCAGATATCCCGAGCAAAAGATGCAGTCAATAGGAACATTGACCAGTGCAATGAAATCACCGCGAAGGAATAGCATTGTGCGTTTTCCTGACAATCCTGCTTAGAAGATATCTTACTACTTGATTGGAATGTTAAGTTTATTGAGATCTGCCAGAAAAAGTAGCGGAGATCAACGAACCAGAGTCAAATCATTCAGCATCGTCCTAGATATCGGCGGAGCAGCAGTCCGAGAAGGGAACTCCGCTCCCACTCCGTAGCAGTCGAAGAAGTCCTAGTAGTCAGGGTTTAGCCGATCATTGTCTTGAATCCAGGCCGCCTACCTTGCCGCCTCTTTCATCTGCTTGACCCTTGGAAAACGAATCGAAGGACATTTCGTAGGATTATTCCAAAAAGTCTCTAAAAAGTAGTGAGGGACTGAGTAACAGAAGACAAGACAATCAAACGCACCAAACAACCTTGAGACCATCACCTGGCAGCTAACCCACTTTACGGTCCCTTCTGAACCGGATGTTTGACGAGCAGGATCAGCGATGGCGTCAAATACGCCGATGTCACAGCTACTCCAGTCTTTGATGAGAATCGAGAGAGAAAATCAATGAACGCGATGGCAACTTACAAGTGTGGGGGAAACCCAACTCATCTCCGAGTTCATGTATCAAAAACATGCTGATTTTGAAGTGCTCCTTTGAGGCTCAATCCACCGGCGATGGTGGTGTAGCAGATTGGCATTCCATCGATCTTCATCTCGAGGTAATAAGGTGGGGAGATAGAGAGTGCGCCGAGAGGGTTGGTGGTTACATGAAGCCGAGAAAGTGTTCGGCCAGAACTACTGGGGGGTCTCTCTCTGTACATATACGGAAACGAGGTGGAAACGCTCATCGTTTTCTGTGTGTTCGAAAGAACTGTAATAATAAAAGGTTAGATTAATCTGTGTATAGAAACACTAAGGGCAGCGTACCTTCCTGTCCACCTCGCATGAACCACTCTGGGTTAGGTTTCCTCGTCGCGTCCACCAAAAGCCACGGGACGCCTATGTTCTTGAAATCGTTGAGCACCATAATTTGAAATTTGACGTTCTCGTCGCTAATCGGAAATTTTTAGGTCAGTAGCGTCTAGTTGACCATAACAGCGTCGACTTACTGGCCAAACACCGCCCTCAGCATCGAAAGTAAAGTCGGAAAAAAGCAGTTTGGGGAATATCGTATCTTCGGAGAATTCCTCGGGCTTCAAAAAGACGCGCACTGGCCTTTCCCTTTCATCCGTTGACACATGAGTGTGCCATTGCGTGCTGCAAGGGGAGCGTCAGTAGCGTACAAGCATACGCGCAAAGACAAGAACACTCACTGATGTTTTGCTTGTTCTAACTCTCCAGTGGACGCGCTTTCAAGAAAACATGTAATAATCTGGGAACCTGAAGAGCAGTGGAAATATAGCAGGCCCATCGTTGGATTCCGAGATTGTTGGCTCCTCGAGGAGTTGCGAGGCCGTGTCGTAATTGGTACCTGGAGAAGAGTACTATTCAATGCTCTACATTGAACTTGAGCGAGATGCATTCCGAGAGCAACAGTGGTCGATGGTGCCGCCCAATAGTGCGTATGAACATTGTTGAAGGAGGAAGAGGACCGTGGAAATTCACCAGTCCCGGGCCTGGTGCCAACTGTTTCTTTCGACTAGGAACTCTTCGCAGCACTCGTGACCGGTCGGGAGTACATCAGCTTGCAGCTTCAGAAACAAGGAGGACCTTGCTATTCGAGGGCCTTTCAGGCATCACCTCATTGAGGGATCGGTCACTGCCTGCGATCCCAAGTTCTGATCGTGGCCCAACGTAGCGCTGGAGGCGCATGTCATCTATCCCTCGTACCCAGCTCATCACACACTGAACCTGCCTCCCCAACCGCTATCGACGCCTATCTCAATATCCATTCATCCACTCCCCATTCTGGCCCGTCATGATTCTCCGCTCCATCGCTATCCATGCTTCTGGAGGCCTCCGTATCCTGCATAATGCAGCCAATCCATGATCGACATGGAGAAGTTGGGCTGGGCTAGTGTAATAAAGGTCAGTCAGATCCGTTCTTCCTCATTTCTGTATGCCAATCTCACAATTGATCTTGTCTAGTCCACATACCCGATCCCCGCATATCACCTCTCTCGTCCACGCCGCCATCATCTGCCTCAGCAAATCGCTCGGAACATACGGCAGGCCTCCATGTCATTCAAATGGCTGAAGATGGACCTCCCTTCCTCTGCGTTGGTTTCGACGCACAAGGTTTTAAGCTCCTTTGATCGTGTGCTCGTGTTCTACCACAACGTTGTGCCTCTACCCTCCACTCTTACCATGACTGCCTTCAAACACCCTGCCAGGAAGGCACTCTACGCCTACGCTTTGCGTTCAACCACGGCGCATATACTCGCTCCCATACTTACCTCCAACGACACTCTTCCTCTACGCTTAACCGACTCTGTCAAGCCGGGAGCGCCTTTGCAAACGAGAGGACCTTCGATCTTGCGAAGGTTTGATGTGAAGTGTCCTGAGCCGTGTCCTGAGTCATGGCAGCGCTTAGGTGCTTCAACGCGTAGGTCGCCATAGCGTTTATGGAGTGTTCGAAGGTAAGCAGATTCATAGCTTCCCGTTCATTCAGGACTAAGGATATTAACCAATCATTGGTTCTTCAAGTAGGGCATTCGTCCAAGGCGACGTCTCTCGCATGCAGAAATTCGTATGTGCAAGCTGCAAAGCTGTCTCTTGGAATCTGTTCCATCATGAGCTGGGTAGTGGTCGGCCGACGGACTCTCGTTTTCCTCAACGCCAACAATCACTTATGAACGCCCGGCCACTGCATCAACACCAAATAAACCTTCGCACTTGCAAAATTGGATATCATTCAGGGTGTGTATCGATCTCTCTCAGATGACTTCGATATTGACGCATGTACCTGCCTGCAGGCCCGACACCTGAGGCTAAACCGAAATTGTATGGTGTAAAATAACTGAGGCGCACTGTCAGGTCGATATTCGTATTGGCACGGTAGGATGGTCAGGTGGGGGTAATGATGTCGTTGTCTCGTTTCGATAAGCCGGCAGGTTAGTATCATATGCATAGCCAATAGTCTAGTTTTGTGCGGGTACACAACGATAGAGTGCATTCCCCGAGTCGATGTTTTCTTTTTACAAGACCCTAAGGACCGTTTAAAACTAAGCTTTCCAACGCTTATTCAACCTTGCTATCCCAGTGCAAATATTTTCACGCTACTGTTGGCTACGGTAGAAAACGGATTGTATACTTATATATGGAAGGGTCTGAGACTGGTTGGATGTGGGCTCGAAATGATCCTGAGCCTGGGCGCCTAAATTGACGCCTATGAATACATACTAGCCTGCCTATATAGGAACTTCATCGCGTTCATGTCAAAGTATTGGTACACTTGTAAGGGAATATATTGGCGCACTCGATGTAGCATTGAAAGCGGAGGTCACATCGATCTCAAACCAAAGCGAGCTGATTCAGTGTTCTCGGTCCAATGGTGGGATACATATATACTCAGATAATGCACATGTGAAGTATGAAGTCTACATACAAAATCCACACTCGTCTCTGGATAATGCTGCGTTTCTATGGTCAACAATGAGGTCTTGGATGAGATGCTTAAACACTGCTTCCAAGGCGAGGCTAATGGACACGAAAAGGAATACTGAACAATCTGATATTTAAGCCATGATGCCTCCAATCTACAACCGAAAACCCATGTGCTACTTCAACCACTCGCACTGGCGACAAGCGGATGCGAACACCTCCCATGCCTGTGCCTCCCCCTCTTCCCCGGGACTGTATACCTGGGGAACTTTTCCATGGTACCGTCTTCCATAACCGTGAGTTTCATCCCAGAACCTGTTTCAAACACAAGACAGAAATCAGGCAAAAACAAAGTACAAAGAACTATCTTACAGGAATCCAATAGTGTCGTCTTTGATATTTGGGGCATAGGAAATGTCGAAGCAAATGATTGGGTCATCTTCATTAGGACCCTTGAGTTCAACGTGTTTCTCACGACAATTGTGTTCAGATAGACGCGAAACCTTGCGGCCGGATATTCTGGCCAAGAACTGTTCCGATTTTAGTAGCGTACATCAGTAGGCTGTAACATTTCGTACCTCCAATGTTCGGGCGTATGGCTTGGTATCACACAAACTACCAGATGAATGAGTGCGAGTACACAAGGTCAAACCAACTCGACGTACTGTATGACCAATCCGGCATGAACAGAGTTGTAGTGTCGTACAACCTTCCAGGTGAAGGCACTCCAGAGGTCTTTAAGTCTTGCGTCAACGTCGGATTCATCGATGCTGGGATATCCACTGTCCTGGAAGCATGATGGTTCGGTTCAATGCACAGCCAGCAGACGAAAAAATAATACCATTAGAAGTGCATAGATCTTCTTCAGAGTCAAAGTGGCAGGGTGCCTTTTCCAAGGTTGTGAGTGGATCAAAAGCTCGTATTGACGAAAGATGTCAGCATTTTCTAGTTCTTCAGAAAGGTGTCTGCTGAGCCCAGCTTTTGTACAGTACTTGACAGCTGAGCCCACATTTTGTTCAAATGTTCCGGCTTGCTCAAAGCTAATGAACATTGTAACTGAGGACATCAACCGCATATAAAAAACCAAAGTCAGAATAGTACTTTGAAGCTTCAATTACACGTACAAGAGGAATTGCAGATGGCTCGAATATACTCCAATCCCAGCACTGTGCGACATTCTGCAATATCAACAAAGAAGTCTATTGATCTTGAGGGATCCAAGAGAAAGTCGGGGAATGAGGCATGGAGCAATTTGAGATCATTACCCATCTCAATGACTGAGTGCAAGGTCCGCAGCAGCCTCTTCACGTCGCCGTCCCGCAGGTTGAGGATTTGTTCAATCCTCGAGGACTTCGATAGCACGCCGAAGATGTCCTGTTGCTCACTCAAGTCCCTGATGACAATGAGCTGGCCGAGAATCTTCAGAACTTCAGGGCGATGTTTCACTGGCACGGAATGAACTATGTGCGTGTAGAGCTGGTCAAGAGTTGAATATGGCGCGTCGCCAATTGGTGTTTCCAGTACCTTCAGGATAACTCTGAGGCGGTCGTCTGGTCGGTCGTCTGGTGAGCTGAAGTACGAGATGACGGTGGTTGCAAAGACAAATTGACCAGATGCCCTGTCTAACAAGTACGTGATAACATCCAAAGAAGGCCAGTCGGCTGGCAGGTATGGATGCACGGAACGAATCTCTGCGAACTTTATCGTGAAATAGTGTCGTATGTCACGATGCACAAGGACATCTTGGTTCAAGTTGATGACAGATACGCGATCATCTGGGAGTTGAGATTGGAGTTTGCTGACAGCAAGGTGGATATGATGTTCAGGACGGCTGGCAACAAGGAAGCGGAGAGGCAGGCGAATATCCTTCATTGCGACGCCGATAATCCTGATGATGTCGCATTGGACGTCGTTTCCATTAACTTCGTCGAGACCGTCAATGACAATCAGAGTCGGATACGACTTGAGTCCAAATGTGACAACGTCAAGGAAGCGCGCCATCGTCGCAATCTGCTTGATGGGTTCGATGATGAGGACCTTCATTTGTTCTTCTCGTCCCTTTGAGAAAAGAAGGGGGTCTGCACGAATGGCCTTGTTGATGTACTTCTTGGTTGATGGGAAGGACTGGATGAGTTGAATGGCCAGTGTGGCAATGATGCGATTTCCATCGCTGCAGTTGGCGAACCGATTTGAGGCGAAAAAGGCTCCGACTGAGCGTCCACACCGCCTACAGAGATCCGCGAACGTGAGGAGTAGGGCCGTCTTCCCGGTGCCAACGCCTCCGTGGACCCACATCATGGTAGCGGAATCGATTTTACTTCTCTCCCAGTCGTCCAGCTCCTTGCCAAGCTCCATTCGCGTCTCTTCCATGCACCTTGGCTGATCAACCCTAGCGCTGGAATCCGGGAGAGCGGCAGGCGATGCATGTTCACGGAGGTGGTCGACACCTGATTTATCATTCTCGTCGTCAGACGAAGTTACATGATACATACAATGTAGCGCACCTTTCTTGAAGGAGTTATAGATGTGTTGGTCTCTGGCCACTATTTCTTAGGACGCAAGGATCAGTAGTTTCTCGAGTTGAAGAAGACAAGAGACTAACCAATATTATTTCCATTGCCATTGAGCGCAACATTGTTGCAGCCGATGTCTCCGCCACGTTCACCCTGTCCGCCGTTGCCAGTCGCTATCGCTGAAGATGAATCCCGTATTCAAACATCATCAGAGAGCCTACCCATTGTTGCCTCTCTGAAATCCTGAACAAGCCCACCAGATCCGCCCCTGGGCGCTTGGGCTTTGTAGTCTCCCTCAGTTGGCATGAGCCTTAAGGAGAAGGACGCGAGAATGACGATTAAAGCGGAGCAAAAGCAGTTGGCATGGGATCCCAAGAAAAAAGTGAGAGTCAAAATCGAAATCGAAACGAAGTAAAAACCCTCTTGCTTAAAGCAATAGGAATAACCCCGAAGCGAGTTGAAGGTGGTGGTAGAACCAGACCAAGAGACGTTAGGGCACGTTCAGAGAGACAGTTTGCCGCATGCTCCACAACGTGTCGACGCACACCATTGTTATGAGTAGGAGGCTGTGTTTGACACTGGACAGCGATTGGTACTTCTTCACCATTCGGTTCATAGCGAATTCATAAATGAGAAGGCGATACGGGTCCTCACAGCCAATGTAATTATGCTATTGAATAGCGAGTAGAGAGTCGGAACGCTAGGTAGGTTATCCTCCTTTAGCCGGCCCTCCGAAAATACTCTGTTAAGTTTCGAATTACCAATATCAGCGACGTGAACAAGTGAAGTGCACATCGAACAGCCTCGCCTTGCGCTCGTGGTCATGATAGCACGCTAGCCCCATATGGTAGCAGGACTAGACTTCAGGTTTCTGGCAGTGCAAACACACGGCCCACACTTGTGGGTTCATGCCGCCGATACTGCCCTACTCTAGAAACAAGTCGGGGTGAGCTGCGCATGCGTTGAACCATACTGAATGGTCGACATACCCTGAGAGATATCATGTGGTGCATCTTGAGCAAAACATATGCAGCCAGCGGGAACGCGACCCGTGCAACTAAAATCACCGCGTTGTGCGTTTTCCTGACAGTCCTGCTTGTAGATATAATACTAGTTGAAGGAATATCAAGTTCGTTGAGATCTCCCTAAAGTCAGGAAAAAGTAGCGAAGGTCAACGGACCAGAATGAATTACATAGTCCTAGACATCGGTGGGCACTCCGACCCTATCCAGCTTATCATTGTCTTGAATCCGGGACGCCTGCCTTTGCAGCCTCTCTCATCCTCTCTGCTTGGCCTAAACGAATCCATACACGAGTCGTAGGATCATTCCATGAGTCTAAAAATCAGTTAGAGACTGGGCAACAGAAGGCAAGTAAGACAATCAAACGCACTGATCAACTTTGAGACCATCACCTGGCAGCTATCGGTGCTCTACGGTACCCTTGTGAATCGGAGGTTTTGAGGAGCAGGATCAGCGCTGGTGTCACATACGCCGATGTCGCAGCTACTCTAGTCATTGATGAGCAGTGAGAGCAGGACGCGAAGGACGCGCTAGCAACTCAGAAGTGTGGGGGAGATCCAACTTGTCTCCGACTTCATATATCAAATGTCCGTTGATTTTGAAGTGTTCCTTTGAGGGCTCGATTCACTGGGGAAGGTGGTGTGGTGGATTGACATCCCATCGACCTTGAGTTCAAGGTAGTAGGGCGAAGGGATGGTGAATGCGCCGAGAGGCATGGTGGTTACATTGAAGCTGAGAAAACGTCGGCAAGAAATTTTGATGAGTCTCTGCAAGTATATGGATACGCGGTCTTTCTCTGTGTTGCGCTTGAGAGAGCTGCAATGATAAAAAGGTAAGATTAATCTGTGTATGAAAACACTAAGGGCAACGTACTATCCTGTCCATCTCGCATGAACCGCTCTGGCTTAGGTTTCCACCAAAAGCCACGAGACGCTTGTGTGTTTGATATCGTTGAGCACCTTGATTTGAACTGACGTTCTCGTCACTACATAATCGGAAAAATTCAAGGTCAGAAGCGTCTAGTTAATCATAACGGTGTCAACATACTGACCAAAAGCTGCCATTTGAGTATCGAAAGTAGCGCCGGAACAAAATGGTTGAGGAGACCGCGTCTTCGGAGGTTTCTTTGGGCTTTGGAAAGACGCAGACAATCCCCAGGTGAGGGTGCTGTAAGAAGAATATCAGTAGTGTACAAGCCTGCACGCAGAGACAAGAAAACGCACTGAGGGCCCGCCTGTTCTGTCTGTCTAGCTCTCGCAGAGAGGGTACAATTCGAGCGCCTGGGCAGCAGTAAAACTGTGAGGTTTCATGATCGCATTGGAGAGAGAATTATTCAATGTGTTCCGAGAACAAGAGTGGTCGATGGCGCCGCATACGTGCATGAACGTGATGGAAGGGAGAAAGGAGGTCGACCGTGGAATTCCCGCTCGAGTAGAATATGATCGGTTTACTGTCACATGTCACGCCCGTCTATTTCTCTCTTTCGACCAGAACCTCTTCACGGCCGTGTTCAAGATGTTGCTCCCCGGACCTCTTATCTCACTCGAACGCTGTTCTCTTTTCCTTCGCGTCATTTCTTCACCAGTCCTAGACACTGGAAACTCGGCCGATGGTCTTTGAGACGACGCCTGGTCTATCGTAAAGTGAGCTCACCTTGTCGCTTTCATCTCTCTGAACCCGATCTGACCTGTTCCAGTCTGGCCCCTCATATCACCTTGCTCCACAAAGTCCATGCATCCGCGTCATCTTCTACTCGGCCCAACGCTTTCATCGTTATCCCTTGCAGCTGGAGTATCAAGCTCCCAATGTTTCAATGGCAATTTCCAATCATCTACTCATCCTCTGAATCACACCCACAACGCTTTTCATTCCTCTCCCGGCGTCAAACTCCTGCCCCATTGTTCCCAACCCCGTTTCAGCCCGTCAACTATGGAAGCCTCTTTGAGTCTTCCTCGATTTCCGTCCATTCACCCACCGCCCTGGCTTTTATCGCTGCGCATCCTCCTGAAGACCATCGTATCTTGCAACATGTAGCCAATCCCTGATTGGCATGGAAAAGTTTGGTCGACCTCGAGGAAAGCCTCGTACTCTGGCTGAGGTAATATGTAGTAGAGGTCAGTCATATCGGTTCTCCTTCGTTTCTGAACGCCAATCTGACAATCAGCTTCTTCTAGTCCCAGACCCGATCCTACATACCGCCTCTCGCGTCCTCTCTGTGTTCTTACCTCACTGGCCGACATACGCCAGCGCCCACCTCTGTCAATCTTCAAACCCAGACGAATATGCATGCACGGTAGTCAGTTGGAACCCATAGCCGACCGTCTATATCGGCACTTATTTTGACACAAACGGCCGAGCATCGACCTTCTCCTAGGCACTGTGCAATCGTCTTGACGCACAATTTTCCAAACCCATTGACTCATGCAGACTGGGTCACGATGGCTCGCATCCTATTACAATATCCCCAATGACCTTCCACTACGCCTCCTCACGCCGCAACTCCCTTCAAATATTTCCTCAGGATGGCCCTCGACACCTGCGTTCAGCGTTCGGCCACGGTGCACGTATTCGCTCTCACGCATAGTCGTGAGGAGGAAATCGGTGTCCCCTCGATAGAGAATCGACTACAGGAAGTCCACGTTGTCGTGTAACGCAAATGGTACACTATTTATCGCGCATGTAGCTTATCCCTTCTGACAAACCTCATTTTAGAATTCCCGTGCCGCTGTGGTTCCAACGCCCATACGCATTAGCGCAAAGCATATCAGCCTTGACATACTTCAGCCTATCGCAATCGTTCATCTCGCAACCCTATCAACTGTCCGCGAAGCGAAGCACCAAGCCCATCCGAACCGAGCTCGACGTTTGACATATCCTCGTCAACCTTGTCCGACATCTCAGCCAAGGCACTCGTTGTCGAAAGTTTTGTTCCTTCGTCAAGCTCCCAAGCATGATGCCACCCAAACTCACAAGAGCCGCGAGACACGAGCACTATCAACCTGGATCGCGTCGGCGGCGGGTATACATGCATGTCCTGGTTTACGTTGAACGACAACACTTCACCTGCATTCAACCAGCGTCAAACTGATAGACGTGTGAAGCCTCGATATGACGAAGAATTGTTCAATCGTGGGTAGTTGTTGGTCTTGATTGGCGGTAGACGCCCAGGTCGCTACAACATTTATCGGAAGCGCTCAAGGGTAAGCATATTTGTAACTTCCCGTTCGTTCAAGTCTAAAAGTTGTTGACACTTCAAATAGGAGGTTTATTCGAGGCGACATTGATAAGGTGGTATAGCCTATTGAACCATGTATATGACTTCTTGGTAGCCCAATAGGATCACCAGACTTCTCGATAGCAAACCTTCTCGGCCCATCAGAGTCCTGGAGATCCTTGAAGCCACTGACGGGTACACGGGAGGTACCAGTGGTGAATTGAAGCGGGCGAAACTTTTGCACAGCAGGCCAGGCACGGATACATGACCAGAACCGTTCGATGACTTGGTCAGGTTTCCCGTAGCCGCGGTATTTGGTCTAATCATCCCTGTAGTAAATGGATCAATGTTTCGTAGAAGTCAGGCGGAGAAAAATACGCACATATCAACCTTACTCATACCTCCAATCAACAACTCCAACTCCCGCTCATTGACCAAATCTTTCGGGATGAGCTCCAGCAGGGCCTTCATAAATGCATCGAGCTGTTCCTTAACACGCTGGGATATACGGGATGCTGCAACGGAGTCTCTTCACATCCAGGCTTGAGATCGGTTGTAACAGGCTCGCCGAATCGTTCCTCAGTAGTGGTAAATCTTTCGTCGAGAACGTCTGTGATGTCGTTGTCCCTGTAAATAGAAAGGATTGAGCAAAAAGCTCACGAATGATAAAAGTAATGGCCTGTACTCACAGCGTTCAATTCAAACTCCATACAGCTCATCCACGCTCTTGAGATCCGTTAGCACCACCTGCTTTCCTAGGACCATCTTATACGAGCTCGGCATGAAGTAAGCATGAAGGAATTGTCTGTGGAATATAGTGAGGCCCAAGCAACGGCTGATAAACTTGAAGTATGACGAGTGGTCAGATGCAGGGCTTATCTGGAGAGTGTAGATATCGTATGTTGGGTATTCGAAAAGACCGTAGGACGGGTTGAATATGATTTTCTGTGAAGCCGCAGTTAGTACGCGTGTAATGAAGACACTGGTGAGAAGTACGTACCTTGAACACCACTAGAATCCAATCCGTCCTCTGCGTCGAAGTTGACTATCAATCTTCTCTTCAGATCCTCCCCAATACGCGCCACCACAGCACCATAACCATCCTCCAATACTCTCGTACGCCTGATTTTAATGTTGCATTTACCTGCCAGTACCCGCATCTTCGGCTGACTCTAAAAGTAAACAAGCTTTCGCCTGTAGTGTCGCACGAGTACTGCGGCCTGTACCAGACGCAGCACCAGCAGGACTCGATATGCCTGTTGCAGATGCGGGGGGCGTAGCGGCGGGTGCAAGGTTGACGCTCGGCGTTTTTGACGGTCGGTGTGCCAGTCTCGTCGTCTAACGGTTCTTCCTGCATTGTTGTTCGCGTTGTTATTTGGTGACGCAGCAAAAGTCGAAGGTGGTCAGCCTACCTATATTTGACCCGATATCGAACTCCGGCTGAGGCTGATCCTCTTCTAAACTGCCTTGCGATAGAGTGTAAAGGCAGAGGTCTTGCATCGGTTGTGGGTTTGGATGATTCAAGAAGTTATGGGAGGTCGATAGGACCGGTCTACGACGAAGGAAGAAAAAATATGGGCGCCTGAGAAGCAGTGGATGAGAATTATGGCAGACATCATTGGATCCTGAGTCGTTGAGATCCTCGGCGGTTCAGGAGTTCTGGCTGCGCGATGGTAGCTAGTACCCGGCCAGGAAAAGAATTATTCAGTATTCTACATTGAGCTTGAAGGAAATTTTTCAGAGGACATGAGTGGTCGATGGCGACGCGCCGTTCGCTGTTGCGTACGAACATGTTGGAAGGTGAAGAGCCTGAGGATGATCGACCAGTGGAATACACGCCACACGTGACCGCTTGAAAAGGTCGCGTTGCACCAAGTCGGAGTCCTGGGCCTCAAGTTGAAGGTCTCAGTCGCTGCTTTCCCAGTCCTCGTATTCTTCCTCAAGGCGAGTCATTGACTCGACTGAGATCCTCTTATGGCTTCGAACTCAGCCAAAATCTGAAGACGCGCTAATCTGGTTCCCGGAGATGGAAAGTTGGACAATTTATCAGCATAGGTCAGTCTTACTCTTATCCTCATTGAGCTAAGTCCGATCTGACTCCCTGATACTATCCAGACTTCCAGTCCGTGCCTGCGATCTTCCCTGTCTTCTGCCCGTGGCCCAAATGCCTCTAATAGTAACATATCGCCGTAGGCGCATAACATCTATCCCTCGCACCCAGCTCATCCCACACTGAACCTGCCTGTCCATCCGCTATCGACACCTTTCTAAGCCCTCCTCAATATCCATCCATTTGCTCAGCGTTCTGGCTTTTCATGTTTCTCCGCTCTATCCCTATCCGCGCTTCTGGAGACCCTTCGTATCGCAGTCGATCCAGGACTGATATGGAGAAGTTGAGCTTACCTTGGACGGAAAAGTGGGCTAGTGTAATGCAGGTTGGTCAGATCCGTTGTCCCTCGTTTCTGTATGCCAATCTCATAATTTATCTTATCTCGTCCAAATACCAGATCCCATATATTGCCTCTCTCATCCAAATTTCAACCTCTCAGTCGATGTCGCCATCACCTATCTCAAAAAAATACTCGGAACATATGGCAGACCTCCATGTGGTTCACAGATGGACGTCCCTTCCTTTGTGTCGATTTTGATGCAAATTTTTCAAGCCCCTTTCACGATACGGATACGGCTCGTGTTCTACTTCGTACCTCTAGCCCCTACTCGTAGCGTGACTCCCTTCAAACCTTCCGGCAGGACGGTCCTTCACTTACACTTAGCATTGAGCCACGGTGCATATACTCGCTCCCATACTTACGTCGAACGACACTCTTCCTCTACGCTTAACCGACTTTGTCAAGCCGAGAGCACATTCACAAACGAGTGGACTTTCGCTCTTGCGGAGGTTTGGTATGGAATTTCTTGAGCCGTGACATCGCCAATGAGGTTCGATCGGGTGCGTTAATCATTGGCGTTGACTCTTGCAATGTACTCGCATGGCCGCGTTTAGGCGCTTCGACGCGTAAGTCTCTGTATCATTAATGGGGAGTGCTCAAGGGTAAGCAGATTCATAGCTTCCCATTCGTTCGGGGCCAGATCATTCATTAATCAAACATTGGCTCTTCAAGAGGACATTCACCCCGCACGCATAAATTCGTACTTACGACCTGCAAAGCTATCTCTCTTGGAATCTGTTCCATCGCGGTCTGGGCAGTGGTCAGCCGACGGACTCTCGTTTCTTCGACGCTAACAATCGCTTATGAACGCCCAGTCCAGCCACCAGAGTTAACACCAAATGAATCCTAGACTTGTGAAGTTGGATATCATTCAGAGTGCGTATCAATCTCTCTCGGATGACTTCAATATTGACGCATGTACCTGTAGGCCCGATACCTGAAGCTAACAGGCGTAAAATAGCTGGGAGGCACTTTCGGGTCGACATTCGTATTGGGATGATAGGTGGAGATAATAGGATGTCCTTGTCTTCTTTCGATAAGCGAGTAGATCAACATCATGGCCAATAGTCTGGTTTTTGTGTGGATATACAATGAAGAGTGCATTCGCCGAGTCGACGTTTTCTTTTTACTAGACCCTAAGGACCATTTGAGACTAAGCTTTCCAACGATTGTTCAACCCTGTCAGTGCAAATATTTTCACGATACTCTTGGCTACGATCGAAACGGATCGTATACACGTGTACTTGCATTATGGAAGGGTCTGAGGGTGGTTGGATGTGGGCTCGAAATATTTATCAATACTCTCAAGCCTGGGCGCTTAAATCGACGCCCACGAATACAGTACATGTTAGCCCGTCTATATAGGAACTTCATCACGTTCTTGTCAAAGTAATGGTACCTTTGTAAGGTGATTGTATTAGTGCCCTCAATGTAACATTGATTTGGAGGTTACATCGACCTCAAGCTCAAGCAAGCTGATTCAGTGTTCTCAGACCAATAGTGAGATACATGCATACTCAGACAAAGCATACGTGAATGATGGAATATAAGAAGCCACATTCGTCTCTTCTGTATCTGAACAATGCTAGGCTTCCATAGTCAATGAAGAAATCTCAGATGAGACTTCCAAGGCAAGGCTAATGGACAAGAAAAGGGATACTGCGCCAGAAGAATCTGATATTTAAACCATGATACCTCTACTCTACAACCGGAAACCCATGCACTACCTCAACCACTCGCACTGGCGACAAGTAGATGCGAGCATCTCCCATGCCTGTGCCTCCCCCTCTTCTCCGGGACTGTATACCTGGGGAACTTTTACTTTGTATATTTTGCTACGATCGTGAGTTTCATCGTAGAACCTGTTTCAAACACAAGACAAAATCAGGAAAAAAACAAAGTACAAGGAACTATCTTACATGAATTCAATAACGCCATCTTTGATATTTGAGGAATAGTAAATGCGGAAGCGAATGACGGGGTCGTCTTTATTAGGACCCTTGAGTTCAACATGATTTGCACTACGATTGTGTTCAGATAGGCCCGAAACCTTGCTGCCGGATATTCTGGCCAAGAACTGTTCCGATTTTAGTAGGGTATATCAGGCCTAGGCTTTAAGATTTCGTACCTCCAATGTTCGGGTGTAGTGTGAATCAGTCTCAAACAAACTGCCAGATAAATGAGTTCAAGTACACAAGGTCAAATCAACTTTGACATACCCTATGCCCAATCCCCTCTGAGCAGCGTTGGCGTCTGGTACAACCTCCCAAGTGAAGGCACTCCAAAGGGCTTTCAGTCTTGTGTCAACGTCAGATTCACGAAGACCGGTGAATTGACTCTCCTGAATGCAATTGGTTTAGTTCAAGGAAAATGAGAAGGATGAAATCCACGGACTGTTAAAATTGCGGAGATCTGCCTCAAAATCTTTGTGGCAGGGTGTCGCTTCCAGGGTGCCGAACACATAAGTGACTCATATTCACCAAAGAGGATGTTTGGAAGCATTTTATAGAGTTCCGGCGATATCTCAGCATCCCTACAGCGCGCAAGAGCGATCTCCACAAGCTTTGAGACTGTATTTAAGTTCTCGCTTGAATATGCGTCTGTGAAGACCTTTGAAAACACTAAGTAACGAAGTGATATAGAGGTTATTGATGGTAGATCGAAATTCGTAGATCATGTAGTTACATACCTTCGGTAACGAAAATTGTCCTGAGAGGTGCACGTCGGAGAATGACTAGAGCGTCATTGATATCAATACACAACTCTTGCGACCTGGATGAATCGAGTAGGAACTCGGAGAAAGACGGCTGACGGATTGTCATATCTGTGTATTCGTCTCCAACTTCAAGCAGCGAACAAAAATTCGTGACAAGTTGCATCACCAGGTCGGGCTTTAGTCCAAGAATTGCCGCAATTGATCTCGGGGACGAGAAGTTCGCAGGAATACCAATGGCGTCCATATCAAGTGGCATGTCTTTGGTAACAATGACTTGTCCAAGGACTTGGAGGATGGTATCTCGATGTGGTGAATTGATGATTAGATGTGAATATACCCAGTCATACATATCCTGCAGCTGTATCGATGAATTGTTGTTCCAGGGCATATTTGGACCAGGGAAGACCCTGGAGAAAACTGAACGAATGAAGGCGTGGGCGTCATTCCAAAGCGAATACATAGGTAATATCGTGCACGTACCTTGGGCACCAAATACCTTTCGAATAGGCGCCGCAAGCTGGAGTGTGAGGCGTGCATCGTTTAAGTCAACAAATAGGTCTTTCGATCGGGAAC
>Ga0247741_1000194_pt1 | contig 38895 bp, 37 predicted proteins | sample UWRJL213509R2_FD_180945 | JGI IMG/M metagenome (GOLD analysis project Ga0247741, IMG submission 180945) | Plant litter microbial communities from Arlington Agricultural Research Station in Wisconsin, United States - UWRJ-L213-509R-2 | ecosystem: Environmental > Terrestrial > Plant litter >... | reverse complement strand
CAGCGCGCTCGGGAAGGTCGAGGTGGGCGCCCGGGCGTCTGCCCGCGGCGAGCAGTCCGAGCGTCGCGGCCAGCGCGATCTCGAGCGCGGCCCAGAGCCCGACGCTCAGGGCGTCCGGACCCACCTGCTGCAGGCGTCCGGGGCCGGCGGCTCCAGCGGATGCCCCGGCCAGCAGCCCGAGGATCAGCCCGCCGACGACGCCCATGCCCGCTCCCGTCGCGATCACCCAACCGAGGCGGGGTGCCGCGCCGAGCGCGCGCACGAAGCTCGGGCGCAGCAGGGCGGCCGCGAGGAAGCCGGCCAGCACGGGCACCAGGAGTCCGACGAGGGCGAACGACCCGGTGCCGGTGGGCAGCGCGCCGAGGATCGGGATCGCCGGGATCGGCCCGACCAGGGTGCCGATCGGGCTGACGCTCGATCCGACGCCGAGGGCGAAGCCCGGCCCGACCAGCCAGGACGCCACCCAGATCACGAAGGTCGGCACGAAGGCGAGCTGGGCGAGGGTGAGCGAGATCCCGCCGAGCACCTCGGTGTGCAGGCCCTCGTAGAGGCGCACGACCGCGGCATAGTTGAGGGCGAGCAGCACGCCGAGCAGCACGCCGGCGGAGCCGATCACGGCGGTCGCCGCGGCGAACCCGCCGCGCAGGGCGGTGGCGATCGCGGCGCGCACGTCGGCGGGGATCGTGCGCACGCGGGCGGCCAGCCAGACGCGCAGCGGCGCGAGGTTCGTCTCCTTCGGCAGTCCGGAGCCGCGCATCGAGCCGATCACCACGGCCACCGCGAACACGGCCGTCGGGAAGATGGCCCCCTGCACGATCGACGGGCGGGCCAGCGGATGCAGCGCGCTCAGGGTCACGGCGAGGGAGAGCAGTCCGAACGTGCCGATCGCCACGAGCTCGCCGAGCAGCAGGAACCGGGTCTCCGCCACGCGGCGTCCGGCGCGCAGTCCGAGGATGACGGTGACCACGGCGAAGCCGAGGGCCGCGATCGACAGCTGGAACGCGGCATCCGCCCCGGCCAGCCCGAGCGACGCGGCGACCAGGGGGTCGAGCGTCACGATCATGTCGGCGCCGTGGCCGAGCAGCCAGATGTCGACCGAGGCGCGCCAGAACACGGCCCAGTCCACCTGGAAGCCGAACTGGGCCGCCCAGAGGATCGTCAGCGGCGCGAGGGAGATGCCGATGCCGATGGCCACCACGAGGGCGGCTTCGAAGGCGGCGAAGAGGGCGGTGAGCGAGCGATTCATACCGCAGCGAGCGTACCCGGGTGCGGCGGTGTTTTCGCCGTGGCCCTCCGTCGCGCTGCCAAATGCTGCTGCCGAATGAAGGAGATTTCGCCGATTCGGCGCGGGCGGCGCGGATCGCGGGCCGTGCCGGCGCAGATCTCCTTCATTCGGCAGGGGGGCTCAGCAGACCGTGCCGTCCGCGGGCACCGTGCCCTCGAACAGGTAGGCGTCGACCGCCGCGTCGATGCAGGCGTTGCCGCGGCCGTAGGAGCCGTGACCGTCCCCGACCCGGGTGACCAGCACCCCGCTCGCGAGCTGGAGCGCGAGCGCCTGCGACGCGGAGTAGGGCGTGGCGGCGTCGTCGGTGCCGCCGACCACCACGATCGGCTCGGCGCCGTCGGCGGAGACCGGCGCAGGGGAGAGCACCGAGGGCGCCGGCCAGCTCTGGCACACGGTGTCGAGGTGCACCCAGTCGCTGTAGGCCAGATACCTGCCCACTGTCGGGGCCGCCGCATCCATCGCCGCCACGGTGGCGCGGGTGGCGTCGAGGCCGCCCGTGTACGTGCTGTCGGCGCAGCTGGCCGAGGTGTTCGCCGCCACCAGGTTGTCGCGGTAGCCGCCGTTCTGGTCGCGGTTGTAGCGGCCGTCGGCGAACTGGAACGCCAGCCCCGCGTCCCCCTCCCCCAGGCCGACGATCATCCGCCGGAGCTGGGACCACCTCGACCGGTCGTAGAACGACTCGGCGAGCGCCGCGCCCAGGGTGGCCGAGGTGAGGCGCCTGCCGTCGTCGGACTGCGCCCCCTGCTCCTCCACGCCGGCGAAGAGCGTGCGGGCCTGCGCGAGAGCCTCGTCGACGGTGCCGCTGAACGGGCACCTCCCCACCCCGAGGCAGTCGGCGACGAACAGCCGGAACGCGCCCTCGAGCGCGGCGGCCTGGGCCGTGAGCTGCTCGGCCACGCCGAGCGACGGGTCGACGGCGGCATCGAGCACCACGCGCCCCACCCGCTCGGGGAACAGCTCCGCGTACTGGGCGCCGTAGACCGTGCCGTAGGAATAGCCCAGGTAGTTGAGCCGCTCGTCGCCGAGGAGGGCGCGCAGCAGGTCCATGTCGCGGGCTGTGCTCACCGCGTCGACGTGGCCGAGCAGGGCGCCGGTGTGCTCGTCGCAGGCCGCAGCGAACTCGGCCGCGGCATCCGCCCGCTCGTCGAACCAGGCGTCCGTCCCCGTGGGATTGACGGGGAAGGCGTAGATGTAGTGGTCGAGCGCGTCGTCGTCGAGGCAAGCGACCGGGGTCGAGCGGGAGACGCCGCGCGGGTCCCAGCCGACGATGTCGTACCGCGTGCGGAGCGTGTCGGAGAGTTGGGTGGAGACCGAGTTGCGCACGAAGTCCACGCCCGAGATGCCGGGGCCGCCCGGGTTCAGCAGCAGGGATCCGAGCCGCTCGCCATCGGCGGCCAGACGCACGATCGAGAGCTCGACGCCGCCCGCGCCGGGGTCTGCCCAGTTCAGCGGCGCGAGCACGGTGGCGCAGTCGATCCCCTCCGGCACGCAGACCTCCCAGTCCACCTCCTGGGCGTAGTAGCCCTTGAGGGAGTCCGGCACTTCGGGCTCCTCATCGGCGGGCGCGCCGAGTGTGCAGCCGGCGAGTAGACCGACGGCCGCGAGACACGCTGCCCCGGCGCGAAGAGCCACGCGTGAATTCTCCTCCCGCCGCCGGCCCGGCGGAAGATCCTTGGGCGGCGGGCGCGCGGTCCGCGCGATAGGCTGCCGCGTGACCGAATCCGTGCAGACCTCCGTCTACCAGCGCGTGCTCGGCCCGCGGTTCGCGGAGCTCTCCCCCGAGCTGCGCGCCTATTTCGCCCGACCGCCCGAGGGCGCGGTCGGCCGCGGCGCCGGCGTCTACGAGGTGGCCGGCTCCCGGGTGCGCTGGCTGCGCCCGGCACTGGCCTTCCTGGCCTGGCGGCGCATCCTCTTCCCGGAGTACGCCACGGGCGTGCCCTTCACCATCACGAACATCCCCGGGCCGGGCGACGGCCTCAGCGCGCGGCGCGAGTTCCACTTCCCGGGCCGCGAGCGCGTGATGCAGGACACCATGCACGTGATCGACGGCCGGCTGCACGACTTCCTCGGGCGTCGCGGCGGCCTCGAGGTGCGCTTCGACCTCGACATCGTCGACGGCTCGCTGCGGATGACCTCCGACCGCGCGTGGCTGCACCTGCTCGGCCTGCGCCTGCCGCTGCCCGCCCTGCTCAGCGCGCGGGTCGCACTGACCGAGGCCTGGGACGGCGACGTGCAGCGCGTCGACGTGCGGATGCGGCATCCGCTTCTCGGCGAGGTCTTCGTGTACTCGGGCACCTTCGGCTACCGCTACGAGGCGCTGCCGGACTGATCCCCCTGCGCCCTGCCCGCCTGCCTGCCGAATGAAGGAGATGTCGCGCCGGAGGCCCGTCTGCCCGCCTCACTTTCGGTGCAGCCGCGGTTTCTCCTTCAGTCGGCAGTCGGCAGTCGGCAGTCGCCGCTTAACGACGGATGGCCCGCACGAGGCGGGCCATCCGGTGTGCATGTCCTACAGCGCGGCGAGAACCTCGCGCATCAGGGCTGCTGTCTCGCTCGGCGTCTTGCCGACCTTGACCCCGGCGGCCTCGAGGGCCTCCTTCTTGCCCTGCGCGGTTCCGGCCCCGGCGGAGACGATGGCGCCGGCGTGGCCCATGGTCTTGCCCTCGGGAGCGGTGAAGCCCGCGACGTACGCCACGACCGGCTTGGTCACGTGCGCCTTGATGTAGTCGGCCGCACGCTCCTCGGCGTCTCCGCCGATCTCGCCGATCATCACGATCGCCTTGGTGTCGGGGTCAGCCTCGAACGCCTCGAGCGTGTCGATGTGCGTGGTGCCGATGATGGGGTCGCCGCCGATGCCGATGGCGGTGGAGAAGCCCAGGTCGCGCAGCTCGTACATCATCTGGTAGGTCAGGGTGCCCGATTTCGACACGAGGCCGATCGGTCCCTTGCCGGTGATGTTCGCGGGGGTGATGCCCACGAGCGCCTCGCCGGGCGTGATGATGCCGGGGCAGTTCGGACCGATGATGCGGGTCTTGTTGCCCTTGGCCTTGGCGTGCGCCCAGGCCTCGGCCGCGTCCTGCACCGGGATGCCCTCGGTGATCACGACGAGCAACGGGATCTCGGCGTCGATGGCCTCGATCATCGCGTCCTTCGCGAAGGCCGGAGGCACGAAGGCGATCGACACGTCGGCGCCGGTCTCCTTCATCGCCTCGGCGACAGCGCCGTAGACCGGCAGGGTGACGTCGCCGTGCACGACCGAGGTGCCGGCCTTGCGCGCGTTGACGCCGCCGACCACCTGGGTGCCTGCCTTCAGCATCAGGGCGGTGTGCTTGGTGCCCTCGCCGCCGGTGATGCCCTGCACGATGACCTTGGAGTCCTTGTTGAGATAGATAGACATATCCGCGTGCCCTTACTTCGAAGCCAGTTCGGCGGCCTTGTCGGCGCCCTCGTCCATGGTGGTCGCCAGCGTGACCAGCGGGTGGGCGGCTGCGATCAGGATCGCGCGGCCCTCCTCGACCTTGTTGCCGTCGAGGCGCACGACCAGCGGCTTGCTCGCGGCGTCGCCCAGAACGGCGAGCGCTCCGACGATCCCGTTGGCGACCGCGTCGCAGGCGGTGATGCCGCCGAAGACGTTCACGAAGACGCTCTTCACCTGGGCGTCGCCGAGGATGACGTCGAGTCCGGCGGCCATGACCTCAGCGGATGCTCCGCCGCCGATGTCGAGGAAGTTGGCCGGCTTCACGCCGCCCCAGTTCTCGCCCGCGTACGCGACGACGTCGAGGGTGGACATGACCAGTCCCGCGCCGTTGCCGATGATCCCGACCTCGCCGTCGAGCTTGACGTAGTTGAGGTCGTGAAGCTTGGCCTTGGCCTCGAGCGGGTCGGCCGCCTCGGCGTCCTCCAGGTCGGCGTGGGCGGGGTGGCGGAAGGCGGCGTTCTCGTCGAGCGAGACCTTGCCGTCGAGCGCGACGATGTCGCCCTCTGCGGTGAGCACGAGCGGGTTGACCTCGACGAGCGTCGCGTCCTCGCCGGTGTAGACGTCGTAGAGCTTGACGATCACCGGGGCGACCTTCTCCACGAGCTCGGCGGGGAAGCCGCCGGCGGTGGCGATGGCCGTCGCCGCGGCCAGGTCGATGCCCGCTGCCGGGTCGACCTCGATGCGAGCGAGGGCGTCGGGGCGCTCGACCGCGAGCTCCTCGATCTCCATGCCGCCCTCGACGCTGCAGAGGGAGAGGTAGGAGCGGTTGGCGCGGTCGAGCAGCACGGAGAAGTAGAACTCCTGCTCGATGCGCGCACCGGCGGCCACCATCACGCGCTTGACGATGTGGCCCTTGATGTCGAGGCCGAGGATGGCCTCCGCTGCGGTGAACGCGTCATCCGCGTTGTGCACGACCTTCACGCCGCCGGCCTTGCCGCGGCCCCCGGCCTTGACTTGCGCCTTCACGACGACTGTGCCGCCGATCTTCTCGGCTGCTGCTTTTGCTTCTTCTGGGCTGTCGGCAATGATGCCGGCAAGTACAGGCACTCCATAGGACTCGAAGAGGTCCCTGGCCTGGTACTCGAAAAGATCCACGAGGCTCTATCCAATCGCACGTCGGTTTAGCTGGAAGGCCTAGTTTTCTCGACTTCGAGATAGTTCGATGTCAAGAGAGTTTGACCAGAAGAGACTCTACCAGCCGCCGTCGACGGCGAGACCGCTCTACTGGGGCTCGCTCTGCTGCGGCTCGCTCAGCTTCGTCACCTCGTCGGACTCCGCACCCCCGGTGAGCGCGCACACGCCGGTCGAGACGATGTGGATCGACGGGTCCTGGCCCTCGGCCTTGTGCGCCGTCTCGATCTCGATGCCCGCGAGGGAGCTCGCCGAGCTGAGGTTCACCCGGGTGAGCGTGTCGGTCGAGCCCTCGCCCACGGTGGCGGTCCAGTCCTGCTCGACGAAGCTGGCCACCAGGTCGTCGGTCACCGTCTGGATGCGGGTCGCGGTCGAGTTGGAGACCAGGATGCGCGTGCTCGACTCCCACGCCCGGAGCAGTCCCTGCTGCTCGGCGGATGCGTCGGCGCAGTCCACCGAGGAATCGGACGACTCCGAGACCTCCTTCAGGATGATCGGGGGCAGCCGCGACGACGCCTCGTTGCGCAGCAGCTGGGCGTAGGACTTCGACTGGGCGATGGTGACCCCCTGCTCGGCCGAGGCGGTCTCGGGGCCGGTCGCGGCGCATCCGCTCAGCAGGAGCCCGACGAAGAGCACTCCGACAGCTATCTCTACGCGCATTTTCCGCTTCCCCCGTTGACGAACGAGGGCAGGCTACGGGGGCGCGGTGAACAGCGAGTAAATCGCGGGCTACTGCGCCGCGTCGACCTTCTCGAGCCTGGTGACCTCGTCGGACTCGGCGCCGTCGGTGTCGACGCAGGGGCCCTGGGTGGTGATGACCAGATCGGCGGGCACGCCAGCCGCGTCGTCGCCGGGCGTCGAGGTGACGCGGATGGTGACGGCGGAGGCGTCGCTCGTGAGGCTGGTGTAGCTGGACCCGGACACGGTCACCCGGTCGGGGCTCCAGCCCTGCTCGGCGAAGGAGTCGACGAGCGAGGTGGAGACCTCGTCGACGCGCCAGCCGTTGCCGGCGGAGAGGCTGATGCTGACGCTGGAGGTCCAGGCGCGGCTGAGGCCGAGCGGGTCCTTCACCTCGGACTCGCAGGCCTTCGACGCGTCCTTGGTGTCGTTGACCGAGCCGATGACGATGTCGCCGAGACGGTTCGCGGCCTCGTTGCGCAGCAGCTGCACCGGCGACTTGGTCTGGGCGAGCGTGACCGTGGACTTCGCGGACGAGGTGGGCGCGCACGCGGCGAGCCCAACGATGGAAAGAACGACGACGGCCACGCCGGCGGCCGTTCGAGTGTGGTCCCCCCAGACCATATCTGCACCTCTTCGCATAGGTCGGCCGAAGCCGCAGTTCACCTGCTGTTCAGCTGGTGAGACGAACATATCAGCGCTCACCGCCCGGCTGACGGGCCAGCGGCGCGAATTCCGTCCGGGGCCCACCCCAGTGCTGGGGGCACGGCCGACCCGCGATCGGGGAGACTGGACCCGTGCCCACACGAATGCGCGACATCTCCAACGAGGCGGTGCTGCTCGCGGGCGGCGCCCGAGCCATCCTGCTGCAGCTCGCGATGCCGGCGGTCGGCACGGGGGTGGCCAGGCACAGCGACTTCGGCTCCGATCCGCTGCGCCGCCTGCGCAACACCCTCAGCTACCTCTACGTGCTGGTCTACGGAACGCCCGCCGAGGTCGCCAGGATCGTCGGCTACGTCGACCGGGCGCACGCGCCGGTGCGGTCGGCGCCCGACGAGCACGGGACCGCCTACGACGCGGTCGACCCGCAGCAGCAGCTCTGGGTCGCGGCCACCCTCTACGACTCGGCGCTCACCGTGCACGAGGCGGTCTTCGGCCCGCTCGAACCCCACGATGCGGAGGCGCTGTACCGCGAGTACGCCGTGATCGGAACCGCCCTGCAGATGCCGGCCGACGCCTGGCCCGCCGACCGCGCGGCCTTCGCCGAGTACTGGCGGCTGAGTCTCGAGTCGCTGCGTGTGAACGAGGAGGCGAGGCAGGTGGCCTGGGACCTGCTGCACCCGCCGACCGCGCCGCTCTGGCTGCGGGCCGCGATGCCGCTGGTGCGCCTGATCACCGCGGGGTTCCTGCCCCGCGACGTGCGCGACGCCTTCGCCCTGCCGTGGAGCCCGGGCCGCGAACGCCGCTTCGCCGCCACGGTGCGGATGCTCCGGGTCGTCTACCCGAGGCTGCCCGCGCGCCTGCGCCGCTGGCCCGCGAAGCACTACCTGGCGGCGTTCCGCGCGCACGCGGCGGCGGCCTGAGGCAGGCGCCCGCTCGGGAGCGGCCTCAGGCGGAGGCGTTCTCGATCGTGTCCAGCCACAGCCGCGCGAGCAGCTGGTGCCCGAGCTCGGTGGGGTGCACGCCGTCGGCGGCGATCTCGGTCAGCGGCACATCGATGTCGTTGAGGTACTCGTCGGTGGGCACCAGGATCGCGCCGAACTCCGCGGCGAGCGCGCGCACAACGGCGATCTTCGGGTCGAGGTCCTCCCGCCACTTCTCCTTGCCGGCGGTGACCGGCAGCAGGAACGGCTCCATCAGCACCAGCGCCATCTCGTCGCGCCCGGGCAGCGCCTCGAGCAGCGAGCGGTAGTCGGCCTCGAAGGCCTCGACGGTGGTCGGGTCGTTCTCGTCGTAGCGGCGCCAGGTGTCGTTGACGCCGATCATCACCGAGAGCAGCGTCGGCTTCAGTGCTACCGCATCCGCTTGCCAGCGTGCCTTCAGGTCGCGCACCCGATTGCCGCTGATGCCGCGGTTGACGATGTTCGCCGGGGTGCCGCCGGCGGTGAAGGCCTCGTCGACCAGGCGCACGTAGCCGTTGCCGAGGCCGCGGTCGGGGTCGTCGCGGCGCCCGCAGTCGGTGACGCTGTCGCCGATGAACAGCACGGTGAGGTCGTTGTCGGCCACGTTATTCCACCTTTTCAATGGGCAGGATCGCGCCAGCGATCGTGCATGTGGGGGCGAAGCTAGAGCTTCTCAATAGGAGAAATCTTGATGAGCAGGCGCTTGCGCCCCGCGGTCTCGAACTGAACCTCGGCCACGCGCTTGGCGCCCTCGCCGGTGACGGCGGTCACCTTGCCCTCACCGAAATCGCTGTGGCGGATGCGGTCGCCCGCGGCCAGCTCGAGTGCGCTGTTGTCGCGCACGACGTTCGTGACCATGTTGGCCCACTGCGTCTTCTCCTTGGGCTTGCCCGGCGGCAGCGCCGCGGCCTCGCGCAGCGACGACCCCCAGGAGGAGCCGTCGCGGCGGGCGTTGAGCGCGCGCGGCTCGGTGCCCCCGCGCGAGTTGGCCATGCCGGGCGACTGGCGCCACTCGATCAGGTCGGCCGGAATCTCCTGCAGGTACCGGCTCGGCATCGCCACGTTCACGTTGCCGTACTGGGCGCGCGTCATGGCCAGGGAGATGAACAGGCGCTGGCGGGCGCGGGTGATGCCCACGTAGAACAGGCGGCGCTCCTCCGCCGGTCCGCCGGGCTCCCCCGCCGACATGCGGTGCGGCAGCAGGTCCTCCTCCACGCCGGTGAGGAACACGGCCTCGTACTCCAGCCCCTTCGCGGTGTGCAGCGTCATCAGCGACACCGTCCCGCTGCTGTCGTCGAGGTCGTCCGCGGCGGCGACGAGCGACACCTCGGTGAGGAAGTCGAGCAGCGTGCCGTCGGGGTTGTTCTTGTTGAACTCCCTGGTGACCGCAACGAGCTCCTCGACGTTCTCGGCGCGGGCCTCGTCCTGCGGGTCGCGGCTGGCGCGCAGCGACTCGATGAACTTGGTGCGCTCGAGCAGCGCGATCAGCACGTCGGCCACCGGGGCCGGGCGGATCTCCGAGCCCTCCGGCGGGTAGACCGTGGCCATCACCTCGTCGAGGATCGTTCCGAACTCGAGGATCTCGCCGGTGACCTTCGGGCCGAGGCCCAGCTCGCCCGCGTTGCGGATGGCGTCGCGCAGGCTGGTGTCGTGCGCATCCGCCCAGGTCTGCAGCGCCGTCTCGGTGGCCGGGCCGATCCCGCGCTTGGGCACGTTCATCACCCGGCGCAGGGCCAGCGGGTCGGCCGGGTTGGCCACGGCGATCAGGTACGCCATGGCGTCCTTGATCTCGGCGCGCTCGTAGAACTTCGTGCCGCCGAGCACCCGGTAGGGCAGCGCCGAGCGGATGAAGATCTCCTCCAGCGCGCGGGTCTGCGCGTTGGTGCGGTAGAAGACGGCGATGTCTTTGTAGGCGATGCCCGCCTCGTGCATCTTGGTGATCTCGTCCGCTATGAACTGCGCCTCGTCGTGCCCCGAGTACCCGGTGAAGCCGACGATCTTCTCCCCGGTGCCGATGTCGGTGAAGAGCTTCTTGTCTTTACGGTCGAAGTTGTTCGAGATCACGGCGTTGGCCGCGTCGAGGATGTTCTGGGTCGAGCGGTAGTTCTGCTCGAGCAGGATCACCTTGGAGTTCGGGAAGTCGCGCTCGAACTCGACGATGTTGCGGATGTCCGCTCCGCGGAATGCGTAGATCGACTGGTCGCTGTCGCCCACCACGGTGAGCGAGGCGCCGGGGATCGCGCCCATGGCGTCGCGCCTGGTCTTGACCAGACCGCCGGCGCCCTCGACCTCGTCGGCGATGTCGGGGCGCACGGAGCGGGTGAGCTCGTGGATGAGCGAGTACTGGGCGTGGTTGGTGTCCTGGTACTCGTCGACGAGGATGTGGCGGAAGCGGCGGCGGTAGTGCGCGGCGACCACAGGGAAGGCGCGGAACAGGTAGACGGTCTGGCCGATGAGGTCGTCGAAGTCGAAGGCGTTGGCCTGGCTGAGCGACTGCGTGTAGCGGCGGAAGATCTCGAGGAACATCACCTCGGCCGGGTCGGAGAAGTTCGCTCCGCGCGCGTAGCTCTCCACGTCCTGCAGCTCGTTCTTGAGCTTGGAGATCTTGCCGGAGGCGCTCGAGACGGTGAAGCCGTACTGGTCGGCGTCGAGCTCCTTCAGGATCCGCTTGAGCAGCGCGCGGCTGTCGGCGGAGTCGTAGATGGTGAAGCTCTTGGTGAAGCCGAAGTGCTCGGCCTCGCGGCGGAGGATGCGCACGCAGGCGGAGTGGAAGGTGGAGATCCACATGCCCTCGGCCTCGCTGCCGACGATCTGGTGCACGCGCTCGCGCATCTCCGCTGCGGCCTTGTTGGTGAAGGTGATCGCGAGGATCTGGCTCGGGAACGCCTCCCGGCTCTGCAGCAGGCCGGCGATGCGGCGGGTGAGCACGCTGGTCTTGCCCGATCCGGCGCCCGCGACAATGAGCAGCGACGGGCCACGGAACTCGACCGCCTCGCGCTGTCGCGGGTTGAGCCCGCGCAGCAGGGCGTCGTCGAAGGCGCCGTCGCCCTCGGGTTCGGGCTCGATGATGGTGGGAACGAAAGACATTTGCCTGCAATTCTACGCGGAGCCACCGACCCGCCCTCTGTGCGCGCTCAGCCCCCGCCGCCGAATACCTCGCGCCTGCTGCCGAATGAAGGAGAATCTCGGCCGATGCCCGATCTGGCGGGGCGAGTGGCCGCGACGGGCCGCTTTCTCCTTCATTCGGCAGCTCGGCGGCCTCTCCTCCACAGGGGGGAGTTGTGCACATTCGTGTCGGCGCCGGCCGAGGCGAGCGGATGCGCCGCCACAGTGGTCGCATGACATCGCTGGTTCAGTCCATCCGAGGCCACGGCGGGCTGGCCTCGACCGCCGAGCTGTACGCCGACGGGCACTCCCGCACCTTCCTCAGCACCGCCGCGAGTTCGGGGCTCGTCATTCGCGTGCGGCAGGGGTGGTACTCGACTCCCGACGTGCATCCGCTTCTTCTCGAGGCCGCCCGCATCGGCGGGCGCCTCACCTGCCTGTCGGCGCTCGATCTCCAAGGCGTCTGGACCGTCCCGACGACGGATCTGCACGTCGCCGTTGCGCCGCACGCCTGCCGGCTGCGCACCCGGCGCAGCAAGGTGACGCGCCTGTCCGACGTCGCCGAGCCGCGCGCCCGGATCCACTGGCGGGACGACTCCGGGGGCAGCCGACTGGTGCTCCCTCCGATCGCCTGCCTCTCGGATCTCATCGCCTGCCAGCAGCCCGACGTCGTGACGGCGGTCGCCGACTCGGTCCTGCACAGGCAGCCGTGGCTGGTCGACGAGTGGAGGCTGCTCGTACTGCGCTCACCCGCCTCGAAGCGGCGATTCCTCGATGCGATCGACGGGGTGTGCGAGTCGGGCACCGAGTCGATCTTCTACAAGCGGATGACGCCGCTCGGCCTCCCGATGCACCGCCAGGCCCGGATACCCGGCGTCGGTCGCGTCGACTTCCGCATCGGCGAGAAGCTCATCGTCGAGATCGACGGGGCGGAGTACCACACGGATCCGGCGCGGTTCGAGGCCGACCGCCACCGGGACGCGCTGCTGAGCGCTCTGGGCTACCGGGTGCTGCGGTTCAGCTACCGGCAGGTGATGTACGCGTGGCACGAGGTGGAGGCGGCGGTGCTCGCGGCGGTCGTCCGCGGCGACCACCACTGACCCGTGCCTGCCCGCCTGCCGAATGAAGGAGAAACCGCGTCGACAGCGCCTGCTCACCGGCGGCGCGGCCTGCCCGCGCCGGGATCTCCTTCATTCGGCAGGAGGCAGGTCGGCAGGAGGCAGGTCGGCAGGAGGCAGGTCGGCAGTAGCAGGTCGCCAGGGGTCGGGCGGCGCGTCAGGCGGGAGACTGCAGCGACGCCCGCGCCGCGAGCGCCAGGTCGGGCTGGTCGGCGAAGACGCCGTCGAGCCCCGTCCCCATCACCAGTTCGAACTCGCGGCGCCAGTTGCCCAGATCGCCGGCGTCGCCGCCCGATCGGTTGTTCTTCGCCAGGAACTTGTTCTCCGCGCGCAGCGTGTAGCAGTACACCTCGAGCCCGGCGGCGTGGGCGCGCGCGACGATGTCGGTGACCCCCACCACCTTCTTCGCACGGTCGAGCACGAGGATCTGCTTGCGCGCCACGCTCACTCCGTCGACCTCGGTCGCCAGCCTCGCCAGCCCCTCGTCGCTCAGGTGGTCGGCGTAGCTGCGCGCCGCGGCGCCGTGCTGCGACACGAGGTCGACGGGCGCGCCCGAGCCCTCCGTCAGGAACACGAGCCTGCCGGGCACACCCAGCGAGCGGATGCGCATCAGCACGCCCTGCTCGAAGCTCTCGACGACGAGATTGCCGGCTGTCGCCCAGCCGCGCACCTCCTCGGCGAAGAGCTCGTCGAGCCTCAGCCCGAGCGACGCGTAGTGGGTGGCGTGCTTGATCTCGGCCACGAGCAGCACCGGGCGACCGGCCGCGTCGATCAGCCCGAGCAGGTCGCTCAGCCGCAGGATGCCCTCGTGCCCGTCGAAGGTGGCGCTCGCCCTGCGCACCTGCGGGATGCGCTCGGTCGCGCGCAGCGTCGCGAGCTCGGCCCAGTCGAAGTCCTCCACGAACCACCCGCTGAGCGGCTTGCCGTCCACGACCTTCTTCGTGCGGCGGTCGGCGAACTCCCTGCGCGACGCGACGTCGGTGGTTCCCGTGAGCTCGACGTCGTGGCGCAGCACCAGGACCCCGTCTCTGGAGGCCACGATGTCGGGTTCCACGGCATCCGCCCCGAGGGCGATCGCCAGCTCGTAGGCGGAGCGCGTGTGCTCGGGTCGGTAGCCGCTTGCGCCCCGGTGGGCGATGACGAGAGGGCGTGGAGAGGTCACGCCACAACGTTACGCGGGCGTCGCGCGCCGACCACGCCCGGTCGCCCGATGTTCAGCCAAACGTCACCGGTCTGGATACGCTCTGGGCGATCACCCCTTATATACAGGTGGCCTACCGCTAAAATCGTCGATGAGGGAATCTCTCACTCAAACGACCACGAAGGAAGTCATGGCCGCCGCAAACAACAACCCAGCGTTTAGAAACTCGCCCGCGTTCACCACGAAGGCGGTCGTCACCTCGACCACCGTGAACGGCAAGACGATGACGCCGGAGCAGCTGGGCGAGCTGTACGGCCGGCCGTCTGCGACCCCCGTCGACACAGACCGCATGACCTACGAGGACACGATCGTCAAGATCGCGATCTCCTTCGCGATCCTCGTCGCCGGTGCGGTGGTGGGCTGGATGCTCCCGTTCCTCGCCATCCCCGCCGCGATCATCGGCTTCGTGCTCGCCCTCGTCAACATCTTCAAGAAGGCGCCGTCGCGCGGCCTCGTGCTCGCCTACGCGGCCTTCGAGGGTGTGTTCGTCGGCGGCATCTCCGCCATCTTCGAGCAGCAGTGGGATGGCATCGTCGTGCAGGCGGTCTTCGGCACCCTCGCTGTCGTCGGCGTCACGCTCGCCCTGTTCGCCACCGGCAAGGTGCGCGAGTCGAAGCGTTCCACGCAGATCTTCATGGTCGCGATCATCGGCTACGCGGCGTTCTCGCTGATCAACTTCATCCTGATGCTGACCGGCGTCACCTCCGGCATGTTCGGTCTGCGCAGCGTCGAGTTCTTCGGCATCCCGCTCGGATTCTTCATCGGCGTCTTCGTGATCCTGCTCGCCGCCTACTCGCTGGTTATGGACTTCACCACCGTGAAGCTCGGCGTCGAGCGCGGCGCACCGCGTGTCTACGGCTGGCAGGCCGCCTTCGGCATCATGGTCACCGTCGTGTGGCTGTACACCGAGGTGCTGCGCCTGCTCGCGATCCTGCGCGACTAGCAACCCCCGGCAAGGCCCCGCTCTCCCCAGGAGGGCGGGGCCTCTCTCATGTCCGCCCGCCGAATCGCCCCTGCCGAACGTCGCCCCTGCCGAATGAAGGAGATCTTCCCGCGACGCCCCCTCGACGCCCACAAGAACGGAAGGACGGGCCGCTTTCTCCTTCATTCGGCAGCGAGCCCCGCGGATGCGCCGCCCGTTCGGCAGCGGCCCGAGCGGATGCGCCCGCCGTCATCACTTCGGACGATATCCGCGCCCAGACCACACCGTCCCGCTCCCCGCGCCCCTATCGTGAGGGAATGCGAAGTATCCTCCGGCCGCTCAGGCACCTGATCGCCCCCGTCGCCGCGGCCGTTTTCGTCGGCCTCTGGATGGTGGCGGAAGCCGGGCGCTACGTCTCGCCTGAGCAGATCGTCACGCTTCTGCTGTTCGGCACCGCGGTCGGCATCTCCCGCGCCCTGCCGCGGATCGCCCTGGCCGTGGTCGCGGCGACCGTTCTCCTGCAGCTGCTCGCCGTGCTCCCCAGCCCGGAATCGACCACGTGGCCGGTCTACTTCGCCGTCGGAATCGTCGCCTTCGTCGTCGCCCTCGACGGCGACTCGCGCGCCCGCCGGCTCGCCCTGATCCTCGCCGCGCCGCTCGCGGTCGCCATCGCCTTCCTCATGGCAGTTCCGACTCCGTCGCAGCCCTACGGCTGGGCGTCGTGGACCGGCGGCGGCTACGGGCGCCGCCCCAACGTCATGGCGTTCGTCACCATCGCGTCCGTGGGGACCGGCCTCTACGTGGGCGCATGGGCCCTCGGCTTCGCGCTGCGGGTGAACGTGCTCGAGGCGCACGCCCGCGCGCTGCTGCAGAAGACCTCCGCGCAGCTCGACGTCGCCGAAGTCGAGCTGGTCGTGACCCGCGAGCGCGACCACATGGCCCGCGAGGTGCACGACGTGCTCGCGCACTCTCTCGCCGTAGTGCTCGCCCAGGCGGACGGCGCGCGGTTCCTCAGCGAGTCAAAGCCGGAAAGAGCAGATGCCGCGTTCCGCGCGATCGCGGACGCCGCTCGTGCGGCACTGATCGATGTACGCACGCTGGTGGAGGGCATGCGCGAGGACCAGGGCGACCAGCCGCAGCCACGCATCAGCGACATCGAGCCGCTCCTGGCGCAGATGGCGGGCGCCGGCATGCGCGTGGAGAGGCAGACCCTCGGCGAGGCGAAGCTGCTGACCCCCGCCCAGCAGCTCGCCGTGTTCCGGATCGTGCAGGAGAGCCTCACGAACGCGCTGCGGCACGCGGGCCGTAGCTCGGCCACCCGCCTGTCGTTCGACTGGCGGGGTCCCGGCCTGGTCGTCACGATCGTCAGCGAGGGCACCACGCCCACCGACGGCGAGGCGGGCGGTCCTCTGGGAGCCGGCCACGGCATCCGCGGGATGAAGGACCGTGCCCGGCTCGCCGGCGGGTGGCTGACCGCGGAACCGGACGGCGACGACTTTCTGGTGACCGCGTTCCTGCCCACAGCCCGCGAACCGCTGCCCGCCGGCGCGCGGCTGGAGCTCGCCGAGTGAGCCGCATCCGCGTGGCCGTGGTCGACGACCAGGCGCTCTTCGTCTCGGGCATGCAGATGCTGATCGAGTCGCAGGGCGACCTCGAGTTCGCCGGGTCCGCCACGACGGGCCGGGCCGGCGTCGAGCTCGTCGAGCGCACCGAGCCGCAGATCGTGCTGATGGACGTGCGGATGCCCGGAATGGACGGAATCGAGGCCACGGCGCGCATCCTCGTTCCGGGGGTGAGCACGCGGGTGGTCATCCTGACCACCTTCCAGCGCGACGAGGCGGTGTTCCGGGCGATCCGGGCCGGCGCCAGCGGGTTCGTCACGAAGGACGCGACGCCCGAGTTCGTGCTCGAGGCGATCCGGAGCGTGCACGCAGGCGCCTCGGTGCTCGCGCCCAGCGCCACTCTCGACCTGGTGAAGCGCTTCGCGGCTGCGCCCAGGCACGGCGGGCGGCCGCTCGAGCTCGCGATCGAGGCGCTGACCCCGCGCGAGAAGGAGGTGTTCATCCTCGTCGCCCGCGGGCTGAGCAACCTCGAGATCGCGACGGCGGCGTTCATCAGCGAGGCGACCGCGAAGACGCACGTGCGCAGCATCCTCGGCAAGCTCGGGCTGCAGAGCCGCATCCAGGTCGTGATCTTCGCCTACGAGAACGGCCTACTCGACTACTGAGCGGGCTGCTGCCGAATGAAGGAGATTTCGGCGCAGCGGCCCCGGGACCCGCACGAACCCGGCACGCACGACCTGATTCTCCTTCATTCGGCAGCAGGGCAGCGGCAGCAGGGTAGCGCGCCACGGGCATTCGGCGGAGCGTCAGCGGGCGGGGGTAGCGTGGGCGCATGCCCCACCGCCAGCGCGCCTCCGACATCGCGGCCGCCGCACCCGCCGAGAAGACCTGCGCGTCCTGCGGGCGCCGCATCGAGTGGCGAGCCGCCTGGGCGGAGAACTGGGACGAGGTGCGCTACTGCTCCGACGCCTGCCGGGCCCGCAAGGTGACCGGCGTCGACCACGAGCTGGAGGCCAGCATCCTCGGCCTGCTCGACCAGCGCGCCGCCGGCGCCACGATCTGCCCGTCCGAGTCCGCGCGCGCCCTCGGCGGGGACGACTGGCGCGACCTGATGGAGCCCGCCCGCCGGGCCGCACGCCGCCTCGTCGCCCGCGGCGAGATCGACATCACGCAGGGCGGCTCGGTGGTCGACCCGTCCACGGCGAAGGGCCCGATCCGCCTGCGCAAGCGGCGCTCTTCCTAAGCCAAACCGGGCTGGGGTCGATAGGTCTCGATTCCCGTCGAGTTATGAGAAATGCGAGACAGCCACGCACTTCGGCTGTCTCGCATTTCTCATTGTCTGAGCTAGGAATCGATGCCTATCGGCCCCAGCCCAGCCCCCTCTACTCCCACTCGATGGTCCCCGGCGGCTTCGACGTGACGTCGAGAACCACGCGGTTCACGCCGGGCACCTCGTTGGTGATGCGGTTCGAGATCCGGGCGAGCACGTCGTACGGCAGGCGCGTCCAGTCGGCGGTCATCGCGTCCTCGCTGGAGACGGGACGCAGCACGATCGGGTGCCCGTAGGTGCGGCCGTCGCCCTGGACGCCGACCGAGCGCACGTCCGCGAGCAGCACGACCGGGCACTGCCAGATCTCGTTGTCGAGGCCGGCGGCCGTCAGCTCGGCGCGGGCGATCGCATCCGCCTTGCGGAGCAGCTCGAGACGCTCACGGGTAACCTCGCCCACGATGCGGATCCCGAGGCCAGGCCCCGGAAAGGGCTGGCGGCCCACGATGACCTCGGGCAGCCCGAGCTCGCGGCCGATGGCGCGCACCTCGTCTTTGAACAGGGTGCGCAGCGGCTCGACCAGCTTGAACTGGAGGTCCTCCGGCAGGCCGCCCACGTTGTGGTGGCTCTTGATGTTGGCCGTGCCGCTTCCGCCGCCGGACTCCACCACGTCGGGGTAGAGGGTGCCCTGCACGAGGAAATCGATCGACGCGCCGTCGCCGCGGGCCTCGAGCACGAGCGCCTCGGCGGCCGCCTCGAAGCTGCGGATGAACTCGCGGCCGATGATCTTGCGCTTGGTCTCCGGGTCGGTGACTCCGGCGAGCGCATCGAGGAACTGGTCGACGGCGTCCACGGTGACCAGACGCACACCGGTGGAGGCGACGTAGTCCTCCTCCACCTGGCGGCGCTCGTCCTGGCGCAGCAGGCCGTGGTCGACGAAGATCGCGGTGAGCTGGTCGCCGACGGCCTTGTGCACGATCGCCGCGGCGACCGCGGAGTCGACGCCGCCGGAGAGGCCGACGATGACCTTCGAGGTTCCGACCTGCGCGCGGATGCGGGCGACCTGCTCGTCGATCACGTTGGAGCTGTTCCAGTCGGCGGGGATGCCCGCGGCCGTGTGGAGGAAGTTCTCGAGTACGCGCTGCCCGAATTCGGAGTGCTTGACCTCGGGGTGCCACTGCACTCCGTACATCCGCTTCTCGTCGCTGGAGAACGCGGCGACCGGGGTCGAGGCGCTGGACGCGAGAACGGTGAAGCCCTCGGGCGCCTTCGACACGGAGTCGCCGTGGCTCATCCAGGTGGTCTGTTCGCTGGGCTGGTCGCCGAGCAGCGTGGAGCTGCCGGGCGCCAGGGTCACGGCGGTGGCGCCGTACTCGCGCAGTCCGGTGTTCGCGACCTCGCCGCCGAGCTGCTGGGCCATCACCTGGAAGCCGTAGCAGATGCCGAGCGTGGGCACGCCGAGCTTCAGGATGCCGGCGTCGAGCGAGGGCGAGCCGGCGTCGTAGACGCTCGACGGTCCGCCGCTGAGCACGATGCCGATCGGGTTCTTGGCAGCGACCTCGGCCGCGGTGATCGTGTGCGGCACGATCTCGGAGTAGACGTTCGCCTCGCGCACGCGTCGCGCGATCAGCTGCGCGTACTGGGCGCCGAAGTCGACGACGAGGACCGGGCGGGCCTCGGTGGAGTTTACTTCGCTAATGGGGTCGTCTCCTCGTTGTGGGCGGATTGCAGAGTCTGTGATTGGAGGTCCTCGATCTCGGCGACCGTCTGGCGGTGCACGCGACGCTCGACGATGAAGGAGAGGAAGGGGATCACGCCGCCGAGGGCGATGATGATGAAGCGCGTGAAGGTCCAGCGCATCAGGCTCCACAGGCGGAAGTCGCTATACAGGTAGACCACGTAGAACCAGCCGTGCAGGATCAGGATGATCGTCGACAGGTTGACCCCGGAGATCATCTCCTTGGGCGTGAGCGCGAGGAAGCCCTCCGGGCCGTTCAGCTCGATGTCGAGGCCGATGCCGCCCCAGGCGAGCGGGCCGTAGCGGGTCGCCATCATCAGCACGAGCAGCAGCAGGAAGACGCCGGTCACGATCGAGGTGACGCGGTAGAGGCGAAGCGCGCTCCGGATCCGGGGCAGGTTGGAGAGCTTCGGTTTGAGGGCCATTGCTCTAGTTTACTTCCCGTGCTTCTTCGAGTTCGTCCAGCTCGCGCTCCCACGCGTCCTTCACAAGACGGAACCAGAGGAACACCGCGAATCCGGCGAACACCGCCCACTCCACCGCGTAGAAGATGTTCAGCCAGTTGACCGAGATCTCGGTGCTGGGGGCGGGTGCGTCGATCTGGTCGAGACCTGCCGGCGCGTCATCCGTCACCAGATAGCCGTTGTAGACGCCGGTCGGCACGGTCGGCCACTGGTTGACGAAGGCCGCCACCGACATGGAGTTCTGCTCGCCGTTCTCGAAGTCGTCCTCCTGCGGCGGCTCGCTCGGTAGGAAGCGTCCGCTGAAGGCCGTCGGAGAGTCGTTGTCGAGCGAGTCGACAGCGGATGCCGCGGCCGCGGCCGACTCGGACCACCCGAGCGCGACGGCCAGGCTGGGCGCACCCGCCTCCTCCGCCTCGGCGGTCAGCAGGTGCCCGACGACCCAGTACCCGGCGACGCCGTCGTTGAGGCGGCCGCTGAGCACGAGGTACTCGTCGGGAAGGAGCTCGCCCTCGACCGTGACGAGGCGGCCCGCGGCCTGCGCGGTCAGCGGCTGCTGCGGCTCGGCGAGGTCGGTGAGCGGCACGGCGTCCTCGTGGCTCTCCTCCACGGGAGCGCCGCGGTCGATGCTGCGGGAGAGCTGCCACTGCCCGAGCACGGCGAAGGCCGCGGCGATGGCGAGGCAGAGCAGGAGCGCCGCGATCCAGCGGGGGCGGCGGGCGAGTGACCACATATGTCTTCTAGTACTCCGGGTCGCGCGTGCGTTCGCGCTTCTGTTCGTCTGACTGCTGCATGGCCTGCTCGATGATCGGGTCGACCACCGCGCGCTCCGGCTGCAGGGCGTCCAGGTCGTCGTCCTGGCTGGACGGGATCTCCTGGCCGGCCATCGCGGCCTCGACGAGGGCGATGTTCTCCTCCGCCATCCGGTCGTGCTCGCTCTGGCGCACCTGCTTCTTCGGCGGGAATATCTTCGCACCGATCTTCTCCGAGTTGACTGCGAGCACCGGGCCGATGATCGCCATCGAGAGCACGTAGAGGCCGGCGAACGGGGTCAGGCGCGGGTCGAGCCCGGCCGACACGGCGAGAGTCGCCAGAATCAGCGCGAACTCGCCGCGGTTCTGCAGCATGGCGCTGGCGTTGAGGCCCTCCGCCGGGGTGAGCTTGTTCTGCCAGGCGATCAGCTGGCCGCCGGCGGTGTTGACCACGAGGGTGAGCACCACGGCCACCGCCACCGGAACCAGCACGTCGCCGAAGGTGCTGTAGTCGAGCGCGAGGCCGAAGTTGAGGAAGAAGAAGGCGCCGAAGACGTCGCGCAGCGGCAGGGCCAGGTGCTCGATCCTGGTGCGGAACTTCGTGGCGCCGAGCACCAGTCCGATCAGGAATGCGCCGATCGCGTCGGAGACCCCGAGCAGCTCGCCGATCCCGCCGAAGGCGACGGCCAGGCCGAAGAAGAGGATGGTGAAGAGCTCGTCGTCCTTCGTGCGCACCAGCCGCGAGACGAGCCTGCCGCCGTACCTCGCCACCACGAACATCGCGATCAGGAAGGCGAAGGAGATCGCCAGCTGGCCGACGACCGTCCACAGGTCGGCCTCGCCGCCGATCACCACGGCCACGATGGCCAGGTAGATGGCGATGAACACGTCCTCGAGCACCATGATGCCGAGGATGATCGGGGTCTCGCGGTTCGCGAGCCGGCGCAGCTCGATGAACAGCTTGGTGATGATCGCGCTCGAGGAGGCCGCGGTCATGCCCGCGATGATCAGCGCCTCGCGCGTGCCCCAGCCGATCCACATGCCGAGGGCGAATCCCACGACCATGTTGATCGCCACGCGGGTGCCGCCCGAGATGAGGAGCTTGCCGGCGTTCCCGTAGAACTCGTCCTGGTCGAATTCGAGGCCGAGGCTGAAGAGCAGGAAGATGAGGCCGAAGATCGCGATCAGCTCGACATCCGCTGATTCGAAGCTCAACGGGAAGAAGTCGCTGTGCGGGCTCGCGGCCAGGCCGACGATCATGTAGATCGGGATGGCGGGCAGGCCGATCAGCTTGCCGAGCCGCCCGAGGATGTAGGAGATGACGAACAGGACGCCCAGGGTGAGGAGCTCTTCGCCGATGTGCACGCTAGCCCCCCGGCGGCGAATCGACCGGCGTCTTCGCCTTGAACTCGCCGGTGCGGTAGAATGCGAACGCCTTGGCCACCTTCTCGGGGCTGCCGGCCACGACGAGGGTGTCGCCGGGGAAGACCTTGAAGTCGTCGGCGGGGGCGGGGTTCGCCGACTCGCCGCGTACGACGGCCACCACCGTGAGGCCGACGACGCCGCGGCTGGCGAGGTTGCCGAGCTCCTGGCCGGCGATGTGGTCCTCGTAGTCGACCGTGAACCAGTCGATCGAGAGCCCGGGGATCTGGTCGAGGCTCGAGAGCGACTCGGTGATGCGGGTGCCGCCCAGCAGCTCGGCGAGGGTGTGCGCCTCGTCCTCGTCGAGGCGCAGCGAGACCTTGCTTGAGTCGCCGTCGTCGGAGTCGGCGAAGGAGATGAGGTCGCTGTGGCCGGAACGGTGCGTGATCACGCCAACCTTGCCGCCGTCGTCGGTGACGAAGGTGTGCAGAACACCCACACCGGGGAGTTTGACCCGCCGAACGTCGACCATGAGTGCTCCTTCAGGGGATTCAGGCAGTAGATACAGAAGTGTATCCGAGCCGGTAGCGGCGGGCAGGCGCGTGCGCGGGTCCTCCACAGGCAGACGCTCTCCACGGATGCCCCGTGCGCGCCGACCGGGCCCGCGCCGGTATCGCGAATGGTCGGCATGATCGACAGCAGCGCGCCCACATTCGAACTGTCCAGGCACGCCCGGCGGACAGGGACCGAGCGCTCGCTCGCCCGTCGCAAGAAGTCAGGTGACCTCGTGCGTGTGCGCCAAGGGGTCTACATCGCCGCGGCGTCGTGGGCGTCGCTGACCGCCGACTCCCGGTTTCGTGCGGAGGTGTTCGCGGCCGCGGAGGTCGTGCGTCCGGGCACGCAGTTCGCCGGCGACTCCGCCGCGGCCCTCCTGCGCATCCCGACCCTCGGGCCCTGGCCGACACGGGTCGAGGTTCTCGGTCACCGCGCGACAGGCGGCCGATCGAGCTCGGGGGTGCATCGTCGGGCGGCACCGGACGACCCGCATCCGCTGGAGGTCAACGGGGTGACCGTCACATCGCTGGCGCGGACCGCGGTCGACCTCGGCGCCGCGTCGAGCTTCCTCCGGGCGGTCTGCATGATCGACGACACGCTGCGGGAGCCGCGAAAGGGGGAGTTCCGCCAGATCCACGGGATCGCGAACTCCTCCAAGGTCGAGCTGCTGGACATTGCAGCGTCCCTCGCGCCGTTTCCCGGGATGGTGAAAACCGCGCGGGCGATCGGTTTCGCGAACGGCGCGTCCGGTTCGATCGGGGAATCGCTGAGCCGCGGGCAGATGCACGTACTCGGGCTTCCGGCACCCCTGCTCCAGGTGCCCTTCTACGATGCGGACGGGCTCATTGGCTACGTCGACTTCTACTGGCCGGAACTCGGGCTGATCGGCGAGTTCGACGGGCGGGTCAAGTACAACGGCCGCTGGTACAACCGGGGACAGCTCCCGGAGGAGGTCGTCTGGGCGGAGAAGCAGCGGGAGGATCGCCTTCGCGCGGTCGCCCGCGACCTGGTGCGCTGGAACTGGGACGTCGCGTTCAGCGCGCCGCTGCTCGCAGCACGGCTGGCGAGCCACGGCCTCGTGGCGGCGGGCAAGGGCGCATAACCGGCGCTGTCAGACTCGCCGCGCCGTCCGACTCGCGGAGCCGTCCGACCCGCCGCGCTGCCGCACACGCGCTGTCAGACTCACGGCGCTGTGCCGCACACGCGCTGTCAGACTCGCGGCGCTGTCGTTTCGGACCGGAGCTGTCCGTTAACCGACAGCTCCGGTCCGATAGAACAGCGCCTCCCCCGCGTCCGCGCCGATCGGACAGCGCGCGGCCCGTCTGACAGCGCGGGTGTCGTATCTGACAGCGCGGGGGTGGCGTGTCTGACAGCGCCGCGAAGAGCCGCGCGGCTTGTCTGACAACGCCGGGGAGAAACCGGCTCGGAAGGGGCTAGCTCTGCTGGTAGGGGGCCACCACTACCTCGACGCGCTGGAACTCCTTGAGGTCGGAGTAGCCGGTGGTGGCCATCGAGCGGCGCAGGGCGCCCATGAGGTTGACCCGGCCGTCCGCCACGGAGGACGGGCCGTTGAGGATCTCCGCGAGCGGCGCGAGGCTGCCCACCTCGACGCGGCTGCCGCGGGGAAGCTCCAGGTGGTGCGCCTCGGGGCCCCAGTGGTAGCCGCCTCCGGGGGCGTCGGTGGCCCGGGCCAGGGCGCTGCCGAGCATCACGGCGTCGGCGCCGACCGAGATCGCCTTCACGATGTCGCCGCTGTTGCCGAGGCCGCCGTCCGCGATCACGTGCACGTAGCGGCCGCCGGACTCGTCCATGTAGTCGCGGCGGGCGCCCGCGACATCCGCCACGGCCGTCGCCATCGGCGCGTGGATGCCGAGGCTCGCACGCGTGGTGGAGGCCGCGCCGCCGCCGAAGCCGACGAGCACGCCGGCGGCTCCGGTGCGCATGAGGTGGAGGGCCGCCGTGTAGGTGGCCGCGCCTCCGACGATCACGGGGACGTCGAGCTCGTAGATGAACTTCTTGAGGTTGAGGGGCTCGGTGCTCTTCGAGACGTGCTCGGCGCTCACCGTGGTGCCGCGGATGACGAACATGTCGACGCCGGCCGCGACGACGGTCTCGTAGAACTCCTGCGTGCGCTGCGGGCTGAGGGCGCCGGCGACGGGCACGCCCGAGGCGCGGATCTCGGCGAGGCGGTCGCGGATGAGCTCCGGCTTCACGGGCTCCGAGTAGATCTGCTGCATCCGCTTGGTGGCGTCGGCGGGCGCGAGGCCCGCGATCTCGGCCAGCTGCGGGGTCGGGTCGTCGTAGCGCGTCCAGAGGCCCTCGAGGTCGAGCACGCCGAGGCCGCCGAGCTTGCCGATGGCGATCGCGGTGGCCGGGCTCACCACGGAGTCCATGGGCGCCGCCAGCACGGGGATCTGGAAGGTGTAGGCGTCGATCGTCCAGCTGATGGACACGTCCTGCGGGTCGCGGGTGCGCCGGGAGGGCACGATCGCAATGTCGTCGAAGGCGTATACGCGGCGGGCGCGCTTGGAACGGCCGATCTCGATGTCACTCACCCCGCAAGCTTACCGGCGCTGCCAGGCAGCTATGGGCCCACCGGGAATCCGGCGGGCCCAGAGCTGGCAGGCCCGGTAAGCGGATGCGCGCTAGCGCGAGTAGTTCGGAGCAGCGACGACCATCTGGATGTCGTGCGGGTGCGACTCCTTGAGGCCGGCCGCGGTGATGCGCACGAACTTGCCCTTCTGCTTGAGCTCCGTGATGGTGCGGGCGCCGGTGTAGAACATCGACTGGCGAAGGCCGCCGATGAGCTGGTAGGCCACGGCGGAGAGCGGTCCGCGGTAGGGCACCTGGCCCTCGATGCCCTCGGGGATCAGCTGCTCGTCGCTCGGCACGTCCGACTGGAAGTAGCGGTCGCGCGAGTAGGAGGTCTTCTTGCCGCGGGTCTGCAGCGCGCCGAGCGAGCCCATGCCGCGGTAGGCCTTGAACTGCTTGCCGTTGACGAACACCAGGTCGCCCGGGCTCTCGTCGCAGCCGGCGAGGAGTCCGCCGAGCATCACGGTGTCGGCTCCGGCGACCAGCGCCTTCGCGATGTCCCCCGAGTACTGGAGTCCGCCATCCGCTATGACCGGGATGCCGACCTCGCGGGCGGCGAGCGACGCCTCGTAGACGGCGGTGACCTGGGGCACGCCGACGCCCGCGACCACGCGCGTGGTGCAGATGGAGCCGGGGCCGACCCCGACCTTGATGGCGTCCGCACCGGCGTCGATCAGGGCCTGGGCGCCCGAGCGGGTCGCGACGTTGCCGCCGATCACGTCGATGTGGTCGAAGGCGGAGTCGCTCTTGAGGCGGGAGATGATGTCGAGCACGCCGGCCGAGTCGCCGTTGGCGGTGTCGACGACGATCACGTCGACGCCGGCCTCGTTCAGCGCGACCGCGCGGTCCCAGGCGTCGCCGAAGAAGCCGATGGCGGCGGCGACGCGCAGGCGGCCCTCGTCGTCCTTCGTGGCGTTCGGGTACTTCTCGCTCTTGTCGAAGTCCTTCACGGTGATGAGTCCGCGCAGCTTGCCCTCGGCGTCGACGAGAGGGAGCTTCTCGATCTTGTGCTGGGCGAAGAGCGCGATGGCCGCGTCGGGGCTGACGCCGACCGGGGCGGTGATCAGTCCCGTGGTGGTCATCACGTCGCGCACGAGGGTGGTGTTCTTCTCGAAGTCGGAGACGAAGCGCATGTCGCGGTTGGTGATGATGCCGGCGAGGGTGCCGTCGGCCTCGATCACGGGGAGTCCGGAGACGCGGAACTCGCGGCAGAGGGCGTCGACCTCGCCGACGGTGGCGTCGGGGGTGGTGGTCACCGGGTTGGTGATCATGCCGCTCTCGCTGCGCTTGACCTTGTCGACGTGGGCCGCCTGGTCGTCGATGGAGAGGTTGCGGTGCAGCACGCCGATTCCGCCGTTGCGCGCCATGGCGATGGCCATTCGCGACTCGGTGACGGTGTCCATGGCGGCCGACAGCAGCGGCGAGTTCACCGTGATGCGACGTGTCAGGCGCGAGGCGGTCTCCGCCTCGCTCGGGATGACATCCGTGTGCCCGGGCAGGAGCATAACGTCGTCGTAGGTAAGTCCGATGAATCCGAAAGGATCAGGCTGGTCCATGATTCCCCTAATAAGAGTGTGATTGGCCCGGATACTTCGTCGATTACCGGTACCCAATATTAACCGTGTTATGCCGCAGCGTATTCCGCACCGCATAATAAGCGAGATCGATTAGTGTCCTGCGCGAAACAAGCGGGCAACAAACGGTCACTAGCGTCAGTGTGGACGACCACCCGCCATCGGGAGCGTCCCTTTTCCCAAAGCCCGCTCTTGGAGGTTCAGTGCCAATCCGACTTAGAAGCAGACCCCTGTCTGCTCCAGGGGTCCTCGCCATGTTCGGAACGGTGATCGCCACCGTCATGCTTGCCGTGATCCTGGCCGTCTCCTCCGGCGCGGGTACCGCTTTCGCCCAGACGACACCGACGCCCGCACCCGACATCTCGTCGGTGTACTCGATCGGCGGCATCATCCGCGACGGCGACGAGCCGCTGCCCGAGGTCGAGGTCGAGGTCGAGGGACCTGCCGGGTTCGCCGAGACCGGCGTCACCGGCGACGACGGCCGCTGGTCGGTCTCCGTCCCCGCGGTCGGCGAGTACACGGTCACCCTGGTACCGGACACGCTCCCCGCCGGCATCGAGCCGCGCGACCCCGACAACATCACCCGCACGGTGAACCTGGGCACGACCAACACGGTCAACGTGCTCTTCCCCACCGGCGCGGGCACGGCCGTCGAGGAGAACGTCGGCTCGACGATCTTCACGCGCCTGATCTACGGACTGAACTTCGGTCTGCTGCTGGCGCTCGGCGCCATCGGCATCTCGCTGATCTTCGGAACCACGAAGCTCAACAACTTCGCCCACGGCGAGATGGTGACCTTCGGCGCCGTGATGTTCCTGCTGTTCGGCACCGTGCTCAACGTGCCGATCATCCCGGCGATCCTGATAACCCTTCTGCTGAGCGCGTTCACCGGCTTCGCGCAGGAGACCTTCCTGCACAAACCGCTGCGCAAGCGCGGTATCGGGCTGGTGCAGGCGATGATCGTGACGATCGGCCTCTCGATCCTGGTGCGCTACATCTTCCAGTTCTCGATCGGCGCGGGCACGCAGACCCTCGACACCGGCCTCACCGCCACCGTCGACATCGGCCCGGCCACAATAACCCTGGCCTCGCTGGTGAGCATGGGAGTGAGCATCGTGATGCTCGGCCTCGTCGGGCTCTTCCTCACCCGCACCCGCATCGGGAAGGCGACGCGCGCCGTCAGCGACAACGCCTCGCTGGCCGCGGCATCCGGTATCAACGTCGACCGCATCATCCTGGTCGTCTGGGTTCTGGCCGCGACCCTCACCGGTCTGAGCGGAATCCTCTACGGCATCTTCCGCCAGGTGAACTGGAGCATGGGCTTCCAGATCCTCCTGCTGCTGTTCGCCGCGGTGACCCTCGGCGGACTCGGCAGCGCCTTCGGCGCCCTCGTCGGATCGCTCATCATCGGCATCGTCACCGAGCTCTCGACCGTATGGATCCCCAACGACCTGCGCTACGCCGTCGCTCTGCTCATTCTTATTCTCGTCCTCCTTGTTCGGCCTCAGGGTGTCCTGGGCCGCAAGGAACGGGTCGGCTAGGAGGCCATCATGGACTGGGGAACAATCTTCAACAGCGCAGCGGGTGAACTGGTCAGTCCGGTCACCGCGGCCTACGCGCTCGCCGCGATCGGCATCAGTGTCCACTTCGGCTACGCCGGACTGCTCAACTTCGGCCAGGCCGGCTTCATGGCCATCGGCGCCTACGCCTTCGTGGTGCCGATGGTGACCTTCGACGCTCCGCTCTGGGTCGCCTTCCTGAGCACGATCGTGGCGAGCGTGCTTTTCGCCTTCCTGCTCGGCATACCGACGCTGCGGCTGCGGGCCGACTATCTGGCGATCGTCACGATCGCCAGCGCCGAGATCGTGCGCTTCGTGGTGTCGACCACCGCGCTGACCGACATCACCGGCGGTGCCGCCGGAATCTCGGGCTTCGCCGGCGGATTCAACGACATCAACCCCTTCCCGGACGGCTCCTACGGCTTCGGCCCGTGGGTCTTCACCGCCGCCCAGCTCTGGGTGCGCGTCTTCGGCTGGTCGCTCGTCGCCCTCGCCGGCGTCGTGGTGTTCCTCCTGATGCGCAGCCCCTGGGGCCGCGTCGTCAAGAGCATCCGTGAGGACGAGGACGCCGTGCGCAGCCTCGGCAAGAACGTCTACGCCTACAAGATGCAGGCGCTGATCCTCGGTGGTGTGTTCGGCTCCCTCGCCGGTGTCATCTTCGTGCTCCCCCGCGCCGTGCAGCCCGGAAACTACGGGACGGCGCTGACGTTCTTCATCTGGACCATGCTGCTGCTCGGCGGTGCGGCCACCGTGTTCGGCCCGATCGTCGGTGCGATGATCTTCGCCGCTCTGCTCACGCTCAGCGACGGAATCCTCCGCGGTCTGATCGAGATCGGCGTCATCACCTTCATCAACACGAACCAGATCGGCCAGGTACGGTTCATGATCATCGGTCTGGTTCTGATGCTTCTCGTCATATTCCGGCCCCAGGGTATCTTCGGCAATAAGAAGGAGCTGTCTTTCAATGTCTGACACCATCACCACCACCCACCCCTTCGTGGTCGGAGAGGTGGGCCCCGGCTGCAAGAAGGTCGACCCGATCGTGGTCGCCGACAACGTGACCCGCACCTTCGGCGGCCTCAAGGCCGTCGACGTGGCGCACGTCGAGATCCCCCGCAACGCCATCACGGCGCTCATCGGCCCCAACGGCGCGGGCAAGACCACCTTCTTCAACCTGCTCACCGGATTCGACAAGCCCGACACCGGCGCGTGGAGCTTCGAGGGCGACAACCTCGCCCGCGTGCCCGCCTTCAAGGTGTCGCGCAAGGGCATGGTGCGCACCTTCCAGCTCACCAAGTCGCTCGGCCGCCTCACCGTGCTGCAGAACATGCTGCTCGGCGCGCGCAAGCAGCCGGGTGAGAACATCTTCACCGCGCTGATCAAGCCGCTCTGGACGAAGCGCGAGGAGGAGATCACCGCGAAGGCGGAGGTGCTGCTCGAGAAGTTCAAGCTCGACGCCAAGAGCTCCGACTACGCCGCGTCCCTCTCCGGAGGCCAGCGCAAGCTGCTCGAGATGGCCCGCGCGCTGATGAGCGACCCGGTCCTGGTGATGCTCGACGAGCCGATGGCGGGTGTGAACCCGGCACTGACCCAGTCCCTGCTCGGCCACATCAAGCAGCTCAAGTCGGAGGGCATGACCGTGCTCTTCGTCGAGCACGACATGCACATGGTGCGCCACATCTCCGACTGGGTGATCGTGATGGCCGAGGGCAAGGTCGTCGCCGAGGGCCCGCCGGACACCGTTATGAACGACCCCGCCGTGATCGACGCCTACCTCGGCGCCCACCACGACACCGACCTCGGAGACATGACCGGCACCAACCCGGTCATCGAGGCCAAGGAAGCGGCGGCAGCCCACGCCGCAGAACGAGGAGAGCACTCATGAGTGTCACAACCGAATCCGCTCCCGCCGCCGCGCCGGTGGAGAAGCGCGAGCGGGTGCTGCAGAGCATCGACCTCGTCGCCGGCTACGTGCCAGGCGTGAACATCCTCAACGGCTGCAACATCGAGGCATACGCCGGGGAGCTCATCGGCATCATCGGCCCGAACGGCGCGGGCAAGTCGACCTTCCTCAAGGCGGTCTTCGGCCAGGTCAACGTGCGCAGCGGGCAGATCTTCCTGAAGGGCGCCGACATCACGGGCCTCAAGGCCGACAAGCTCGTGAGCCGCGGCGTCGGCATGGTTCCCCAGAACAACAACGTCTTCCCGACGCTGTCGATCGAGGAGAACCTGCAGATGGGCATGTTCCAGCGGCCCAAGCTGTTCAACGAGCGCTTCGACTTCGTGACGACGCTGTTCCCCGAGCTGGGCAGCCGCCGCAAGCAGCGCGCCGGATCGCTCTCGGGCGGCGAGCGCCAGATGGTCGCCATGGGCCGCGCGCTCATGATGGACCCGTCGGTGCTGCTGCTCGACGAGCCCTCGGCAGGCCTCTCGCCCGTGCGCCAGGACGAGACCTTCCTGCGCGTGCACCAGATCAACCGCGCGGGCGTCTCCGTGATCATGGTCGAGCAGAACGCACGCCGCTGCCTGCAGATCTGCGACCGCGCCTACGTGCTCGACCAGGGCCGCGACGCCTACACGGGCACCGGGCGCGAGCTGCTGAACGACCCCAAGGTCACCGAGCTCTACCTCGGAACCCTGGCGGCCGACGTCGACGCCGAGACCAAGGCGCGCGACCAGCACTGATCCACCGCGAATCACGAGGGGCCCGGGAGCACTGCTCCCGGGCCCCTCTGCTGTCTCCGAGCTGTTGTGGCAGCGACGCCCCGCTGCGGTCTCTGTACAGCGGATGCCGGCTGCCGGCCGTCTGCGCACGGAGCGGCCCGTACGCGCCCGGCTGGGCGCCTGCGCGCGCGGGCTCCGTCGTGGGCGCACCCGCGCATCCGCTGCCGGCCTTCGCTGCCGCCCTGTTCCGCCCCGCAACGCACGAAGGGGCCCAGCCTCGCGGCTGGACCCCTCGTGTACCTCTGGTCTGAACTACTCGTTCAGGCTGCCGAACTCGGCGTTCAGCGGGGTGTACTTGTTGTCGGCACCGTAGACGTAGGTGCCGATGTACGCCTCGGTGGGGTCGCCGTTCTCATCGAAGGTGATCGGGCCGGAGGGGCCGTCGTAGTCGATGTCGGTTCCCGCAGCGATCAGCGTGAGGCAGTCCTGGAAGACGGTGCACTTCTCGCCGCCCTCGGAGACCGACTGCAGGTTGTCGCGGATCGTCGTCGGGTCGTCGCTGCCGCCCTGCGCCGCAGCGAGTGCGGAGAGGATGACGGCGTCGTAGGACTCGGCCGAGTAGCTGAAGTCGGTCAGGGCCGGGTCGATCTCGAGCAGGCGCGCACGGAACTCGTCCGTGGCGAAGTTGCCCGGGAGGGTGCCCTTCGCGCCGGTGAGGGTGCCCTCGGGGAACTCGTAGCTGTTCGAGAGGTTGCCGTCAACGAAGTAGACGCCGGAGCTGGCGAATCCCTGGGTGTTGACGAGCTCGGGGATGATCGAGGAGGTCTCCTCGAACGCGATGACCGCGACGGCGTCCGGGCCGCTGGCCAGAACCTCGTCGACGATCGCGGCGAACTGCGTGTCACCGGTGTTGTAGGGCACCGACGCCGTCACGGTTCCGCCTGCGGCCTCGATGGCCTCGGTGGCGTTCGACTCGAGGCCGATTCCGTAGGGGTCGTTGATGTAGATGATTCCGACATTCTCGGCGCCATCGCCGACGATGAGGTTTCCGAGCACGCGGCCCTGGAGCACGTCGCTCGGGGCGGTGCGCCAGAACCAGCCGTCGTCGTCGTAGTCCGTGAAGTCGGGCGAGGTGTTCGCCGGCGAGATCTGGACGACGCCGGCGGTAACCAGCTGGTCGATGAACGTGAAGGAGACACCCGAGGATGCCGCACCGATGACGACGTCAGCTGCACCGTTGACGAGCTCGGTTGCGGACTGGGTCGCGATGTCGGTCTCCGCGTCGCCGGAGTCGCGGTCGACGACCTCGACCTCGAACTCGAAGTCGCTCGCGGCGATCTCGGCTGCGGCGAGGTCGACACCTGCGAACTCGGGCGGGCCGAGGAACGCGAGGTTTCCGGTCTGCGGAAGAATCGTGCCGACGGTGAGCGTGCCGTCGGCGACGCGTGCTGCGGTCGTCGACTCTTCGTCATCGGTCTCAGCGGGAGTGCTACTGCAGGACGCCAGCAGGAGAATGCCGGCGGTGGCCGCGGCGATTCTGATTCCTGCCGAGTATGCCTTCGAGCGAGAAGGCGTGGTGCCCTTCAAGAATGCGCTCATGGTGCTCCTCTTAATTCGAAATGTGATGGTTAGTCAGCGCGAAGTATCGCGCTCGGTTCAAGCTACCGACCGAATGAAGCGCACACAATACAACCTTGTTACGGGCTTGTAACGCTGCTGAATCGTTACTTTCCGTGACCAAGACGCAAACAACGGGCGTCGCCGAGACCTACTGCTCTGTGACGACGATCGAGGAGCGGCCCGCGCGCCCCGCACGGAGCATGTCCCAGCTGAGCAGGATCAGCGCCACCCAGACCAGCCCGAAGCCGAGCCAGCGCACCGGCGGCATCTCCTCGCGGAGCAGGAACACCCCGATCACGAACTGCAGGATCGGCGTGAGGTACTGCGTGAGCCCGAGGTACGACAGCGGCAACCGGCGAGCGGCGGCCGCGAAGAGCAGCAGCGGGATCGCGGTGACGGCACCGGCGAAGAGCATCGCGACGGTCTGGCCGGTCGACACGGTGCCGATGGTGAGGGTTCCCGCACCGGCGAGCACGAGGAGGGTCGCCGATGCTGGCACGGCGAGCCACGCGGTCTCGATGCTGAGGCCGCTGACCGCGTCGACGCGGCCGCCCACCTGCTTCTTGATCAGGCCGTAGAGGCCGAAGGAGAACGCCAGGGCGAGGGCGATGAACGGGAACTGCCCGTAGTTGATCGCCAGCACGAGCACCGCGACGGCGCTGATGCCGATCGCCGCCCACTGCAGGGGGCGCAGGCGCTCGCGCAACACGAAGACCCCGAGCAGCACGGTGACGATCGGGTTGGTGAAGTAGCCGAGCGCCGCCTCCACCAGGTGGTTGCTCACCGTGGCGTAGACGTAGACCAGCCAGTTGACCAGGATCAGCGTGCCTGCGCCGCCCATGATCAGCACGGTCCGGCGGTCCTTCAAAATGCGGATGAGGGCGGGCCAGCCCCGGGTCACGGTGAGCAGCAGGGCGCAGAAGACCAGCGAGAGCACGATGCGCCAGGCCACGATCTCCACGGCGGTCGCGGGCCGCAGCAGGAGGAAGAACAGGGGGAGCACGCCCCAGATCGCGTAGGCGCCGACGCCGTAGACGAGCCCCCGGCCGATGGGGGCGTCGGCTGCGGTCTCTTTCGGCACCGGGTCAGCCTATCCCCGCCGCGAACGACGGAACGCCCGGTGGCCGAGGCCACCGGGCGTTCCGGGTGAAGCTGGGTTCGCGGTGTTAGCGAACGACCACTGCGAGCACGTCGCGGGCGGAGAGCACGAGGAGGTCTTCTCCGCCGTACTTCACCTCGGTTCCGCCGTACTTGGAGTAGATGACCTTGTCGCCGACGGCGATGTCGAGGGGGATGCGGTTGCCGTTGTCGTCGATGCGACCGGGGCCGACGGCGACGACTTCGCCCTCCTGCGGCTTTTCCTTGGCGGTGTCAGGAATGACGAGCCCGGAGGCTGTCGTCGTTTCTGCCTCGACCTGCTTGATCACGATGCGATCCTCGAGCGGCTTGATGGAGACCGACACAGTTGACCTCTTTCTAAATTCTTGGGTTGGCACTTCCGATGCGAGAGTGCCAGATCAACTATACGTCGTGTTCTGGCACTCGTTCAATCCGAGTGCCAACCCCGCCCTGCCACCTGCCGAATGAAGGAGATTTCGGCGGCTCGCCCCCGGCATCCGCCTCACTTTCGTGCCCGAACGCGGTTTCTCCTTCATTCGGCAGAAGGCGGGTGGGGGAGAATGTGGGGATGCTGGTTGACGAGTTGCGCGAAGTGCTGTCCATCGAGGGGCTTCGACTGCTCGACTCCCTCCCGCCCTTCGACCCGGGCGCCGACGTCGTGCGCACCGTCGCCGCACTGCGCAAGGAGGGGCACTCCCCCGCGCTCGTCGCCGCGGTGCTCGGCCAGTCCAAGCTGCGCGCGCGGGCCGTGGCGAAGTTCGGCCCCTTCGCCGAGCGGATGCTGTTCACCGAGGCCGGGCTGGAGCAGGCCACACGCATCCAGGTCGCCGCCCTGCACGCCGGGCGCTTCCGCGAGGCGGGCGTCTCCCGTGTCGCCGACCTCGGCTGCGGGATCGGCGCGGACGCCCTCGCCCTGGCCGCCATCGAGCTCGAGGTGACCGCGGTGGAGCGCGACGAGGTGACCGCCGCGATCGCCGCCTACAACCTCGCGCCGTGGACCAACGCGACCGTCGAGCACGGCGACGCCACCGCCTTCGACCTCTCCGGGCACGACGGGGTCTACCTCGACCCGGCGAGGCGCAGCGGCGCCCGCCGGCTGAAGGACCCGGCGGACTGGTCGCCGTCGCTCGACTTCGCCTTCGAGATCGGCACCCGGCTGCCGACTGGCGTGAAGCTCGGTCCTGGCATCGACCGGGACCTCATCCCGGTCGGCGCCGAGGCGCAGTGGGTCTCGGTCGACCGCGACGTGGTGGAGCTCGGCGTCTGGTTCGGCGCGGCCGCGCGACCCGGCATCACCCGGTCCGCCCTGGTGATCGGCGACCACGGTGCCGCCGAGCTGACCGCGGCGGCCGACAGCGCCGACGTGCCGATCGGCGACCTCGGCGAGTTCGTCTACGAGCCGGACGGCGCCGTCATCCGCGCCCGTCTCATCGGCGACCTCGCCCGTTCCCTCGACGCGCGTATGCTCAGCGACCAGATCGCGTACCTCACCGCCGACCGCGCCGTGCAGACCCCGTTCGCCGTCTGCTTCCGCATCACCGAAACGCTCCCGCTCGACGTGAAGGCCATCAAGAAGCGGTTGAGCGCGCTCGGGGTCGGCACACTGGAGATCAAGAAGCGCGGCGTCGACATCGACCCGGCCGTGTTCCGATCGAAGCTGTCGCTGAAGGGGCGCGCGAGCGCCACCCTCTTCCTCACGCGGGTCGCGGGCAGGCGGGTCGCCCTGCTGGCCGAGCGCGTCTGACCGGGGACGCGAGAACGCCACCCCTCCCGCACGCGAGTGCGGGAGGGGTGGCGTCCGGATCGGAGGGTCAGCTGTTGAAGCTGTCGCCAGTCTCCCAGGTGCTCATCCCGGCAGCGCCGAAGAGGAACACGATGAAGATGACGTACAGGATGATCCCGATGACCCACAGGCCGAGGATCACGTAGCCCGAGACGAGGCCGGTGAGCCACATCCCGCGCGCCCACGGCTGCTGCTTCTTGGCCATGTGGCCGAGGATGATGGCAGCGACGGAGGCGAGCGGGCCGACGATGAGCGCACCGAGACCGGTGATCATCGAGGCGAGCGCGAGCCCGGTGGGCTGCACCGGGCCGGCCGGCGCATAGGCGTACTGGCCCGGCTGCTGCGCGGGCTGGCCGTACGCGGACTTGTCCTGGCTGCCGTAGGGCTGGGCCGGGTAGGACTGCTGCGCGCCGTAGGGCTGTGCGGGCGGGTACGCGGCGGGCGCCGCGGGGGTCGAGTAGTCGGGCGCGGACGGCGCGGGCGGAGCCGGGTAGCCGGACGCAGCGGGCGCGGCCGTCGGGGTCGGGGGCACCGGGGGCACCTCTGGCGTGTTCTGGTCGTTCTGGTCAGTCATGGCTGTGCTCCTCACAGGTCACGCCCAGTGTAGCGACTAGCGAAAATCGTTGAAGTCCCGATAGTCGTACCAGTTCCAGTTGCCCGAGGAGGCGAGGGCGGCCAGGAAGACGATCCAGATCACGATCACGACGAGGTTCACGAGGATCCCCACGTACCCGGTGATGAGGCCGGTGATCCACAGGCCGCGCGCGTGCCGCTCCCGGCGCTGGCCGAGGTGCCCGAGCACCACGGCGGCGATGGAGAACAGCAGTCCCCAGCCGACAAGGCCGATGACCACGCCGAGGATCCCCGAGATCATGGAGATGAGCGAGAGCACCTGCGGCTGCGCCGCGGCGGGCGGGGCGGATGCGTGGTGCGGCTGGGCAGGGCCGGGCTGTCCGTATCCGGGCTGGTCGGGTGGCTGCGCCGGGGGAACGTACTCGGGAGGCGTGGCGGCGTGCGGCGCTGCCGCCGGATCGGGCTGCTGGGTCGGATCGGTCATGATGCTCCTCGATTCGCAGGGCGAGAACAATGGACGCAGCCCATCGTTCACCCGCGGAAAAGCCGGAGTCAATCAGGCCTGGATCACCGTGGCGGGAAGAGTAGAGTCTGCGCCAAACTCGAGCGTCGACGGCGCGTGGCCGGCCATGATCAGCTGCGCCCCGAGTGCGGCGATCATCGCGCCGTTGTCGGTGCAGAGCGCGAGCGGCGGGATGCGCAGCTCGATGCCCGCCGCCGCGCAGCGCTCCGCCGCGAGCTCGCGCAGGCGGGCGTTCGCCACGACCCCGCCGCCGAGCAGCAGGCGCGGGATGCCGAGGTCGCGGCACGCGGCCACGGCCTTCGTCAGCAGGATGTCGGCGACGGCCTCGCGGAAGCTGGCCGCGACATCCGCCATCGGCACCTCGTCGCCGGAGTCGCGCGTCTGCTCGACCCAGCGCGCCACGGCCGTCTTGAGCCCCGAGAAGGAGAAGTCGTAGCGGTGCTCGGCCATGTCCTTCTGGTGGCTGAGTCCGCGTGGGAAGCGGATGGCCTTCGGGTCGCCGCCGACCGCGACGCGGTCGATCTGCGGCCCGCCCGGATAGGGAAGGCCGAGCAGCCGCGCAACCTTGTCGAAGGCCTCGCCCGCGGCGTCGTCGATGGTCTCGCCGAGCAGTTCCACGTCGGAGACGAGGTCGCGGACGTGGAGCAGCGAGGTGTGGCCGCCGGAGACGAGCAGGGCGACGGTGGGGTACTCGAGGGGCGCATCCGCCTCGTCGACGAGCCCGGTGTGCGAGTGCAGCACGTCGGCGCCGACGTGGCCGACCAGGTGGTTGACCGCGTAGATCGGCTTGTCGAGCGAGAGGGCAAGCGCCTTCGCGGCGCCGACACCCACCATGAGCGCGCCGGACAGGCCGGGGCCGCTGGTGACGGCGATCGCGTCGAGCTCGGCCAGGGTGACGCCGGACTCGGCGAGCGCCTGCTTCAGCGCGGGCACGAGCGCCTCGAGGTGCGCGCGGGCCGCCACCTCGGGCACGACCCCGCCGTAGCGCGCGTGCTCCTCCATCGAGGAGGAGATCACGTTGGCGAGCAGGGTGGTTCCGCGCACGATGCCGATGCCGGTCTCGTCGCAACTGGTCTCGATGCCGAGCACGAGGGGTTCGCGGGTGTTCACGCACCCACCGCCGGCGAGGTCTTGGGGTCGCTGATTGTCAGGCGCATCACGTTCGCATCCACGTTGTCGGGTTGGTAGTAGCCGGCTCGCACGGCGATCCGCTCGAAGCCGAGCGAGTCGTAGAGGCTCTCCGCCCCCGGGTTGTCGGCGCGCACCTCGAGGAACACCTCGCGGGCGCCACGGTCGCGGGCCTCGGCGAGGAGCGTGCGCACCATGGTGCGGGCGAGTCCCTGCCGCCGGGCGTCGGGGATAACCGCGATCGACTGGATGTCGGCCTGGCCGGAGCCGCGCGGCGCGAGCAGGCCGGCGTAGGCCTCGATGCGCTCCGGCTCCCCCACCGGGAAGGCGACCAGGTAGTGGGAGTGCGCGCTCGCGAGCTCGGCGCGCATCGAGGCGCGCGACCAGGCGTCGTTCGCGAACACCGCGTGCTCGATCGCCATCACAGCGTCGAGGTCGCCCGCGCCGGCCCTGCGCAGCTGCCAGGTCATCGGCTCACCCGCTTCGGGGCGCCGCCGGGCTTGGCGTCCGGCGAGCGCAGGTAGAGCGCCTCTCCGCCGGCGAAGTCCCGCTCGTGCAGGTACAGGCCCTCGGCGAGAAGGCCGACGGATGCCGCGGACACCGTCTCGGCGTCGACGCGCGTGTACACGCCGAAGTCCTCGACCTCGTCCGCCAGCTCGTCGGGCTTGCACAGTGCCGGCCCGGCGACGCGCACCGGCAGCCCCTCGGAGTCCAGCCCCGAGTAGGCCGACCAGTAGACCTCGCGGCGACGCGCGTCGGTGACGATCAGCACCGGCCGGGTCTCGCCGGCCCCGTACAGGCCGAAGGCGATGGCGTCGTGGCTGACGACGGTGACGGTCGGCTTGCCCGCGCCGAAGGCGAAGGCGAAGGCCGCGGCGATGCCCACCCGCAGGCCGGTGAAGGGGCCTGGACCCATCCCGACGGCGACACCGGACAAGGCGGTTACCGGTACGCCCGCCTCGGCGAGCGCCTGGGAGATGAGGGTCCCGATGATCTCGGCGTGGCCGCGGGTGTCGGCGGAGGAGACCTCGGCGAGCACCCCTGCATCGCGGTCGACCACGGCGACACTGGTTCCGGCGGAGGTATCGATCGCGAGCAGCACGGGTAAAGCCTAGGCGGACGGGAGCGGCCTCGCAGGCACCGCCGCTAGCCTGAGGCCATGACTGAGAATCTGGAGCACGTCGCCCTCGCCGTCACCTACGAACTGCAGCCGGGCACCTGGGCGTTCCACCTCGAAGACGGGGACCGCAACCAGCTGCGCTACACCGAGTTCGCGGCGTCCGGCCCCTTCGAGGGCGACGTCATCGACACTGTGGTGCGCGACTACCTCGCCCCGCTCGGCCTCGTGGTCGACGGGGTCGAGAAGTGGGAGGACCACGACGGCCGCTGGACGGCGATCATCGACCGCTGAGGCGGGTGCTCGCCCTCCGCTGGCTGAGCAGGGAGGAGGCCGCGTATCGAGGCCGCCCTCCGCTGGCTGAGTAGCGACCGACGGAGGAGGCCGCGTATCGAAGCCGTGGCCCGCG